>JAEEGJ010006092.1_pt1 | contig 36722 bp, 34 predicted proteins | sample 8958761 | NCBI WGS metagenome assembly JAEEGJ01 (sample SAMN16246546, study PRJNA631951) | gut metagenome | biome: gut microbiome; feature: rumen; material: RS-attached | host: Bos | place: Iran: Karaj | collected 2018-10
CCGACAAATTCTCGTTGGTTTCTTTCTAAAGGCTTCAGGCCTCCACCCGGAAGGCGGGCTCTTTCTCGACAAAGAAGCGGCGGCTTTCCATCGGCGGATCAGAGTTCGGTGTTCAATACTTTTTCGGCCTGCGTTTTCCGGAAAGCCTCCAGACGGGCGGCCAGTTCCTTATCCTGCAGGGCAAGGATGGCGACGGCGTAGAGCGCCGCATTCTTGGCTCCGTCGATGGCCATCGTGGCGACGGGAATGCCGCTCGGCATCTGGACGATGGACAGCAGGGAATCCATGCCGTTCAAGGCCTTGCTGCGGATCGGGATGCCGATCACCGGAAGGGTGGTCAGGGCGGCGGCCATGCCCGGCAGATGGGCTGCCCCACCCGCACCGGCAATCACGATGCCGACGCCGCGGTCGCGGGCACCGGCCATATACTCCATAAAGAACTGCGGCGTACGGTGTGCGCTGATCACTTTCTTTTCGTATTCCACGCCAAAGGAATCCAAGGTCTCGCAGGCGGCGGACATCACGTCCCAGTCGCTCTTCGATCCCATGATGATGCTGACTTTCATAATGCGATGAATCGATGTACGGTTTTACAGAATTACAAATTTACAACTATAATCCTTACGCGCCCACGCACGTGGACCAAAAAAGTTATCAAAAGCGGATTGTTGACAAAAGAAGTGTTTTTCCCTTTGCCTTTTTCGCAAAACGGTTTACCTTTGCGGAAATTTCTGTCATGAAACGGAAAGCCATTGAACACACTCATTTTATAGATGCCGAGACAGCTCGCTGAGCTGTCTTTTTTTTGTCCCGATGAAAGAGTTGCTGCTGAAAAACGGATTGATGATGACAGGGCCCGGCCTCCTGGCGCCGCGCGATGTCCGTATCGCCCACGGCAGGATTCAGGAAATCCAGGAGTTCATCCCTGCCCCCACCGGTGCAGAAACGGAAATGGTCGATCTTTCCGGGATGCTGCTCAGCTACGGGTTTGCCGACCTGCACGTCCATTTCCGGGAACCCGGTGCCCCGCAGAAAGAGACCATCCGGACCGGCTCGCTGGCCGCCGCCCGCGGCGGTTACACGACAGTCTGCGCGATGCCCAACCTGAATCCGGCACCAGACAGCCCGGAAACGATCGCCGTCGAGCAGGAAATCATCGACCGGGATGCCTGCATCGAGGTACTCCCCTACGCCACCATCACCCTGGAGCGCAAGGGCCTGGAACCGGTGGATTTCGGAGCGCTGAAAGGCCGCTGCGTGGCCTTTTCCGACGACGGCAGCGGTGTTCAGAAAGACGAGGTGATGCTGGAGGCGATGCGCCGTGCCGCGGAGTTGGACTGCATCCTGGCTGCGCACTGCGAAGACAATACACTGCTGCACGGCGGCTACATCCACGACGGCCGCTGGTGCAAGGCACACGGTCACAAAGGCATCTGCTCCGAAAGCGAATGGGGCCCGATTGCGCGCGACCTGGAACTGGCCGCGCGGACGGGCTGCCGCTACCATATCTGCCACGTTTCCACGAAAGAAAGTGTCGCACTGGTGCGGGAGGCCAAGCGGAGCGGCGTCCGCGTCACTTGTGAGACGGCACCGCACTACCTGGTCCTGTGCGAAGATGACCTGCAGGAAGACGGCCGCTTCAAGATGAATCCGCCGCTCCGCAGTGCGGAAGACCGCGCCGCCCTGCTCGAAGGACTGCAGGACGGCACCATCGACGTCATCGCCACGGACCACGCCCCCCATACTGCGGAAGAGAAATCCCGCGGACTCGTCGGCAGTGCCATGGGCATCGTAGGACTGGAAACCGCTTTCCCCGTACTGAACACCGCACTGGTACAGACCGGTAAACTCTCGCTTGCGCGGCTGCTCGACGCCCTCTCCACCACCCCGCGCCGGATCTTCCGCCTCGGCGGCGCCCTGTGCGAGGGCGAGCGGGCCGACCTGACCGCTATCGACCTCAAAACTGCTTACACCATTGACAGCCGCAACTTCTTGTCGAAGGGACACGCTACGCCTTTCGACGGAATGCCCGTCCAGGGCGCCGTCCGCGCCACCTGGTTTGCCGGCCGCTTGGTCTGGAACGATCTTGCCTGATGGAAAAAAGATATTGCACCCTTGAAAGCAACAGCCCGGTCGCACCCGGTGTGTACCGGATGACGCTCGTCTCGAACCAGGACCTGCGGCATCGCTGCGGACAGTTTGTCGAAGTGGCCGTACCGGAGAAATTCCTGCGCCGTCCCCTTTCGGTCAGCCTTTCTCAGGCGGACCAACTGACGCTGCTCTACAAGGTGGTCGGCGGCGGAACAGCCGCACTCGCCTCCCTGCAGCCGGGCGCCGGCCTTGATCTGCTGACCGGCTTGGGCAACGGTTTCGACATCGAAGCCTGCCGTAACGCGGCCCTGCTGATCGGCGGCGGCATCGGTGCGGCGCCGCTCCACCAGCTGTGCCGCGACCTGCGCGCCGCAGGACGGCAAGTCACCGTCCTGCTGGGGTTCAACACCGCCTCCGAAATCCTGCTGCGCGATGAACTCGAAGCGCTCGGCGCCACGGTCCACGTGGCTACAGCCGACGGTTCAGAAGGCATTCGCGGTCTGGTAACCGACGCGCTGCAGCAGGTCCGTCCCACTTTCGACTATGCCTACATCTGCGGCCCGATGCCTATGATGCGCGCCCTCTATCCGCTGCTGCCCGAGACCTCGGAATTCTCCCTCGAAGAAAGGATGGGCTGCGGCACGGGGCTTTGCTTCGGCTGCACCATCCAGACCACGGAAGGCCCCCGCCGCATCTGTCACGAAGGACCTGTTTTCAAAAAGAATCTCCTGCCATGGTAAACGATACTTCCGTCACGCTCGCCGGTATCCGCCTGCAGAATCCGGTCATTCCGGCCAGCGGAACCTTCGGCTTCGGCTTTGAGATGGCCGGATGCTTCGACCTCAACCACCTGGGCGCCATTTCATTGAAAGGCACGACCCTGGAGCCCCGGTTCGGGAATCCCACACCCCGTATCGCCGAATGCAGCGGCGGCCTGCTCAACGCCGTCGGCCTCCAGAATCCCGGCATCGACGCCCTCGTCAGCGATATTGCGCCCCGGGTCCGCGCCCTCTGCAAAACGCCCCTGATCGCCAACATCAGCGGCTTCTCGCTCGATGAGTATGGGATCTGCTGCGAGAAGGCCGACCAGTGCGAGGCCCTCGACATCGTGGAGGTCAACATCTCCTGCCCCAATGTCCACCAGGGCGGCATGGTGTTCGGAACCGATCCGAAAGCGGCCGCGGCCGTGACGCGCCGAGCCCGGAAAGCCACGAGCAAGCCACTCTTCATCAAACTCAGCCCCAACGTAACGGATATCGTCCCCATCGCCCGCGCCTGTGAAGAGGAAGGCGCCGACGGACTGACGCTGATCAATACGCTGCTCGGGATGCGCATCGACATCCGCCGGCGGCGCCCCGTCCTGGCCAACCGGACGGGCGGCTTTTCCGGCCCCGCGTTGCTGCCCATCGCCCTGCGTTTCGTCAACCAGGTGGCGAAAGCCTGCCGCATCCCCCTGATCGGCTGCGGCGGCGTGGCAAGCGCCGAAGACGTCATCGAAATGATGATGGCAGGCGCCACGGCTGTGCAGGTCGGCTCCGCCTCCCTCCACGACCCCCTCGCCTGCCCCGCAATCATTGACCAACTCCCGAATGTCATGGAACAACTGGGTATCGAGCATTTAAAAGATATCATCGGAATCGTATGAAAAACGACGTCATCATCGCCTGCGACTTCAGCAGCGCCCGAGAGACCTTTGCGTTCCTCGACTTGTTTGCCTCAGAAGACCGGAAGCCGTTCCTGAAGATCGGCATGGAGCTCTACTATGCCGAAGGGCCGGAGATGGTCCGCCAGCTGAAGCGGCGCGGCCACCCGATCTTCCTGGACCTCAAGCTCCACGACATTCCCAATACCGTGCGGCGCACGATGCGGGTCCTTTCGAACCTTGACATCGACATGACCAATGTCCACGCGGCCGGCACCGTCGAGATGATGCGCGCCGCCCGGGAAGGGCTCACCCGCCCCGACGGCACCCGTCCGCTGCTGATCGCCGTGACGCAGCTCACCTCCACCAGCGAAGAAAGGATGCAGCAGGAACTGCTCATCGATGCCAGCATCGACGAGGCCATCGCCCACTATGCCCGCAATGCCCGGGAAGCCGGGCTGGACGGTGTGGTCTGCTCACCGCTGGAAGCTTCGCTGGTCAAGGCCGCGGGCGGTCCGGAGTTCCTGGCCGTCACCCCCGGCATCCGCTTCGCCGATGCCGCTTCCGACGACCAGGTCCGCATCACCACCCCCGCCCGCGCCCGTGAAATCGGCTCCGACTTCATCGTCGTCGGCCGTCCCATTACGGCCGCCGCCGACCCGCTCGCCGCCTGGCACCGCTGCCTGGCGGAATTCTGTCCCGAAACCTTGAAAAACGCATAATCCCATGAACGATACCCTCGAAAAAGACATTGCCCGCGGCCTGCTCTCCATCGGCGCCGTCTTCCTCCGCCCGGAGCAGCCCTTTACCTGGGCCAGCGGCATCCAGAGTCCCATCTACTGCGACAACCGGCTCATCCTCACCGCACCGGCGGTCCGCGACCGCGTCGAAGCCGGCCTGGCCACGCTGGTCCGCCTGTATTATCCTGACTGCCAGACCTTGATGGGCACTTCGACGGCCGGCATCGCCCACGCCGCGCTCGCCGCCCAGATCCTGGGTCTCCCGATGGGTTACGTCCGTGGCGAAAACAAGAGCCATGGCCGCACCAACCGCATCGAAGGCCGGCTGGACCCCGGAACGAAGACCGTCGTCGTAGAAGACCTGATCTCTACGGCCGGCAGCGCCGTCGAGACGGTAGAGGCTCTGCGGGAAGCCGGCGCAGACGTCCTGGGTATCGTGAGCATCTTCACCTACGGCATGCAGCGCGGCCTCGACCGCCTCGCCGCCGCCGGCACCACGAACCACTCGCTGAGCAATCTCGACGCCCTGCTCGAAGTCGCCGTGGAGCAGAACTACATCGCGCCGCAGTGGAAGGAGCGCATCCTCGCTTTCCGCAACAACCCTGCTGACGCATCCTGGATGAATCTCAACAATTAATTAATCAATAATCACTTCCATGAAACACCTGATCGAACCTACCGACCTGACCCGCGCCGAAATCAGCGAAATCATCGCCCTCGCCGACCGGATCATCGAACACCCCGAGGAGTATTACGAGGCCATGGCCCACAAGAAACTCGCCACCCTCTTCTATGAGCCCAGTACGCGTACGCGCCTGAGTTTCACCGCCGCCATGAAGGAGCTCGGCGGCCAGGTCCTCGGTTTCTCCGACGCCGCCCGTTCGTCTGTCTCCAAGGGTGAAACCGTCCAGGACACCGTCCGCGTCCTTGCCTGCTTCGCCGACATCATCGCCATGCGCCACCCCATCGAAGGTGCACCGCTGGCCGCCTCGGAAGTCTCGCCCGTGCCCATCATCAACGCCGGTGACGGCAGCCACAGCCACCCGACCCAGACCCTGACCGACCTGCTGACCATCCACCGCGAGCTCGGCCACATCGACAACCTGACCATCGGCTTCTGCGGCGACCTCCGCTTCGGCCGTACCGTCCACTCGCTGATCAAGGCCCTCTCGGCTTACGAAGGCATCAAGGTCTATCTCATCGCGCCCGACGCCCTCAAACTTCCGGAATACATCCGTCACGATGTCTGCGACCGCAAAGGCATCCCGTACGAGGAAGTCGATTCCATCGAAGAGGCCATGCCTCATCTCGACATCCTCTATATGACCCGCGTCCAGAAAGAGCGCTTCCTCGACCAGGACGAATTCGACCGGCTCAAGGACAACTTCATCCTCAACGCCGAGAAGATGAAACTCGCCAAGAAGAACATGGCCGTGCTGCACCCGCTGCCGCGCGTCAACGAGATCCTTACCGAAGTCGATGCGGATCCCCGCGCCGCCTACTTCCGCCAGGTCGCCTGCGGCAAATACGTCCGTATGGCCCTCATCAAGTCGCTCATCGACTGGAAAGACGACCCGAAACACCCGATGCCCGAGAAGAAAGACATCTTCACCGACCCGAACCTGCGCTGCACCAACCCCAAGTGCATGTGCAACCACGAGCACGTCACTCCCTACTTCAAACGCACCGAAGAAGGCGTCATCCGCTGCGCCTACTGCGAATCGAAGATCTGATAAAAAAAAGACCCCCGGTCAAGCCGGGGGTGACGCAGGAATATCGTCATGCCCGGCCTCGACCGGGCATCTTTTTTTGCTAGATAAATATATATCGTAAGATGAAGAGCACGGCGAGGACCCACATCGTGGGGGTGATCTGTTTGGCCTTGCCGGTGAGGGCGTAGAGGATCACGTAGGAGATCACACCGATGAGGATACCGTCGGAGATGCTGTAGGCCAGCGGCATGAGAATCAGCGTCAGGAAAGCGGGAATGGCTTCGCGGTAGTTCGACCAGTCGATTTCGCGGACCGGGTTCATCATCATCATACCGACGATGATCAGGGCCGGAGCGGTGGCCGCACCGGGGATGCCCAGGAACACCGGCGAGAAGAAGAGCGCGACGGCGAAGAGCACGGCCACGGAGAAGGCCGTCAGACCCGTACGGCCGCCCGCGCCGACACCGGCGGAGCTTTCGACATAGGTCGTCGTAGTGGAGGTACCGAGGCAGGCACCGGCGATCGTACCGATGGAGTCGGCCAGGAAGACCTTCTCGGCATCCTGGATATTGCCCTTCTCATCGACGAAACCGGCCTTCTGCGAGACGCCGATCACCGTGCCCATCGTATCGAACATATCGATGAACAGGAAGGTGAACACGACGGCAAGCATATCCCAGGTGAAGATTTCACCCCACTGGAACTGGAACGCGATCGGAGCCACGCTGTCGGGCAGCGAGACCACGCCCGTGAAGTGCGTGATGGCCTCGCCCGTTGCCGGATCCTTGATGAACAGGCCGATGATGGCCGTAACCAGGATACCGATCAGGATACCGCCGCGAACGTGCAGCATCACCAGCGTGCAGGAGATGATCAGACCGATGACGGCCAGCAGACCGGTGCCGTGGCACACATCGCCGAGCGCCACAAGCGTGGCGTCGTTGTTGACGATCAGGCCGGCGTTCTGCAGGCCGATGAAAGCGATGAACAGGCCGATACCGGCGCCGATGGCGTGTTTCAGGCTGAGCGGAATCGCGTTCAGGATCCAGGTACGGACTTTCGTCAGCGTGAGGATTACGAAAATGAGACCTTCAATCAGGACGGCCGTCAGGGCGAACTGCCAGGAGTGCCCCATCGTCAGGCAGACCGTGAACACGAAGAAGGCGTTCAGGCCCATACCCGGAGCCAGGGCAAACGGTTTCTTGGCCCAGAAGGCCATCACCAGCGTGGCGATGATGGCGGCCAGGGCCGTTGCCGTAAAGACGCTGCCCGCAGGCATGCCCGGCAGCGCACTGAAAATGTTCGGATTGACGGCCAGGATGTAGGCCATCGTCAGGAAGGTCGTCAGACCTGCCACGAGTTCCGTACGGACGGTGTGCTTTTCCGGGTTGAAGCCAAAAGCTTTGGTCAGGAAATTACTCATAGTATATTGAAAAGTTTATGATGGTCTGCGACTTAGAACACCCATTTCATACCCAGGCAAGGCATGACGTGGAAGCCTGCCATTCCGGCGAAGTTATAGCTGAATTCGACCTCGCCGCCGAGATTGAAATGCTCGGTGCCGAAGCTGTACCAGAGCTGCGGCTCGGAAAGGACGACGGCATTCGAACCTTCGCACCAAACATCCAGAAAACCGGAGAAGCGAAGACCGGTAGCTCCGAAAAGATCCTGGCAGCCCCAGACAGTGGTAAACTGAAGAGGAACCTTGCTGTCCATATGCACGAAATACTTGTACAGGAACTTGAAGTTCAGCGTATACTTGAAGTCACCCGAGTGCAGGAACCAGTCCACGCCGGTCAGAAAAGCGCTGTTGACCGGGAAGGCTGTGCCCGCTCCGTAGAACGGGGTGTTTGTCGCCATACCGAAACCGCCGTTGTATTCCACCTGGAGGCTCAGCGGGGCCAGCGCGGAATTCTGCCAGAAGTTCAGGCAGCGCGCGATCTCGAAATAGGTGTTGCTGGGCGAAATGACCGTATGCCCATCCCGGTTGTTGTAATCGTAATCGATGAAGAAGAAGGTATTGCCCCAGTTGTCATTGTAAAAACCTTCGAGGGTCGTGGTGAAGTGCTTGCGACCGAAATCGTAGAACGTCTGGAAGTTGGTCTGACCGAATGCAGTCAGCGTGCAGAACAGGACTGCGAAAGAAAGAATCAGTTTTTTCATATGTTTATAACAGGTTTTAGTTTTCAGGTCATTTGTTTTCCTTCACTTTCCCGGCATCGTGCGTGCCGCCGAAATTGACCGCCATGTCGCCGCGGTTGCTGGTATGGAACTCATAGGTATTGCCCGGCAGGATCGCATTGAGGATGATGCCTACCAGCGCTGCGACGGCCAGACCGCTGAGCGAGGTGAAACCGATGGAGATGGAGTCGTTCGCACCGTATTTGATACCGATGGCCAGCACCAGGATCAGGGCCGTGATGATGACATTGCGGCTCTCGGTAAGGTCAACCCGGTTCTCCACGAGGTTGCGCACACCGACGGCGGAAATCATACCGTAGAGCACCAGGCTCACACCACCGATGGTGGAGGCAGGCATCGCGCTGATCAGCGCGGCGAATTTCGGACAGAAGCTCAGGAGGATGGCGAAGCAGGCAGCGATGCGGATCACGCGCGGGTCGAAGACGCGGGTGAGGTTGAGCACGCCGGTATTCTCACCATAGGTGGTATTGGCCGGAGCTCCGAAGAGCGAAGCCAGGATGGTGGCCAGGCCGTCGCCCATCAGGGTACGGTGAAGACCCGGATCGCCGAGGTAGTTCACACCCGTGGTCGAGGAGATGGCGCACATATCGCCGATGTGCTCGACCATGGTGGCCAGCGAAATCGGCAGGATGGCGATGATGGCCGCTACGATCAGGCCCCAGTTCGGCGACTGGAATACCGCGAAAGCCGTGTTCTGCATCTTGAACGGGACACCGAGCCAGGCAGCTTCCTTGACACCGCCGAAATCACACAAACCGAAGCAGGCCGCCACGATGTAGGATCCGAGGACGCCGAGCAGGATCGGGACGATCCGGATCATTCCCTTGCCCCAGATGTTGCAGACGATGATGATGGCAATGGCCAGCAGGGCGATCCACCAGTTGGAACTGCAGTTGGAAATGGCAGAACCCGAAAGGCAGAGACCGATGGCGATGATGATCGGGCCGGTAACCACCGGCGGGAAGAAACGCATCACTTTCTTCGGACCGAAAGCAGCGAACAATCCGGCCAGAATGAAATACATCAGGCCAGCGCATACCACGCCGATACAGGCGTAAGGCAACGATTCAGCCAGAGAAAGACCTTGCTCCGCACCCATCTGCGTGACGGCGGCATAGCCACCCAGGAACGCGAAGGACGATCCAAGGAAAGCAGGCACTTTCCAACGGGTGAGGAAGTGGAACAGAAGGGTTCCCAAACCGGCAAAAAGAAGGGTTGCCGATACCGACAACCCTGTAATGACCGGGACAAGGACAGTGGCTCCGAACATTGCAAACAAGTGCTGCAGTCCGAGGAGCGCCATCTTGGGCTTGCCGAGCGTACGGGCGTCGTAGATAGCTTGATTGTTGGTTGAAGACATAGTAGGAGATTTTCTGCAAATATACGCCAACTACGGCAATTTGCAGCGTCTCTCCGCAAAAGGTTATCAACACCTTTTTGACAATCAGGACATCTACAGAATCGTGATGATATGCGAAAAGCCCGTAATGTCGAATACTTCTTTCACGTGCGGCTTCATATTGCGGAGCACGAGTTTCGCTCCGCGCGCCGTCGCGTTTTTCTGCAACATCAGGAACATACGGAGGCCCTGGCTGCTGGTGTACTCCATATCCGAGCAATCGATGTCGATCTCTTCCTGGGAGCCTTCCATCAGCGGCATGATATCTTTCATAAACTGATCGGCGTTGGTCGTGTCGAGCCGGCCTTCCAGTTTGACAAGCGCCTTGGCGCCTTCTTCGTTGATTGTTACGTTCATTTTATGATTCGGAATTTGATTATTTCAATACTATGGACATTATCGTGATATCATCATTCTGCTCAGCATCCTTGACAAACCGCCGGACTGCCGCATACAAGTCAAGCGTGGAAGCGTTCGCAGAAACATCGGGATTCAGCGCATTCGCCCAATCCAACAGGGCCTTCTCACCGAACTGGACCTTGTCCGAACGTTCCGCCTCGGTCACGCCGTCCGTGTAGAGGATCAGCCGTGAGCCGCGTTCAAGCTGCAGCCGCTCCGCCTCATATTTGAAATCCATAAACAGTCCCGCCGCCAGGTTGGGCTTCGCACGCAAGAAGGATGCCGAACCGTCCGGCCTGACGACGACAATCGGATTATGGCCGGCATTGCAATAGTCCAGCACACCCGTCTTCAGGTCGAGGCAGCCTGCGAAAATCGTCACGAACATCTCATTCTTGTTCCCGTCGCACAGGCTGTTGTTCACGCGATGGACCACCTCGTCCATCGGCAGTCCGAGTGAACCGATAAAGCGGAACGCAGCCCGCGTGATGGACATGAACAAGGCAGCCGGAACACCTTTGCCGGAAACGTCGCCCACCAGGAAGAACACCCGGTCACCCACTTCGATGAAGTCATACAGGTCGCCGCCCACTTCCTTCGCCGGCTGCACCATCGCATACAGGTCAAAATCGCGCCGGCTGGGGAAATTCTGGGGCAGCATGCTCATCTGGATCTCCCGGGCGATATAAAGCTCGCTTTCATAGCGCTCATTGGCAGCGGTCGTGGTCTTGAGTTCCCGGATGTAATCGTTGATGGACTGCTGCATGAAGGCGAGGGAATCGCGCAGCCGAAGCAGTTCATCCCGGCTCCTGACTTCAGGGATCCTGGCGTTGAAGTTCCCCTTGGCGATGGTCATCGCCGAATTGGTGAATTCCACGATCGGCATCGTCTGCTTGCGGATCAGGCTGCGCGTTCCGAAGAACAGGCCGACCAGGCCGAGAAGCAGCAGCGCGCTCAAAACCAGGGTCACGAGATTCACATCCCGGTAGATATCGCCGTAGGTGCACACCAGGCCCATCGACCAGCCGTTGCTCAACGGGCCGAACACCATAAATGATTTGGCGTCGTCGTTCCTGAACTGTACCATCCCGCGGTGTCCGGCGATCATCTCCCGTCCGATGTACAGGGCGGTCGTATCGGCCATTTCCAGGGCCGAGGTGAAGATGGTCTCGTTGAGCACCTTGTCCGGGTCCTCGTGCGCGATATAGGAGCCGTTGCGTCCCAGCAGAAAAGTGTATGCATTCTTATAAGGCTTGATCGACGACACCTTCTCGGAAAGCCACTCCAGGGAGATATCGGCTGTCAGGATGCCGATCAGGCTGCCCTCCGCGTCCTTGAGCGGCATAGAATAGGTGGACATCCGCTGCCCGGCACCGCCGTCGTCATAATAGGGCTCGCTCCAGTAGGGCCGGCCCAGCAGCTTGGGGATCTGATACCAGTCGAGCGTCGGGTAGTCGTACTTTTCATTGCCCATCTGGATGGAATGGATCTCGTGCGAAACGTCCCCTTCATAGGAGTACGGGCAGAAATACGGGCGCCCTTTATAGTACCCCGGCTCAAAGGCGACGGCGCTGCCGATGACATTAGGATTGGTTTTGACCAGTTCCTGCGTCACGGTATAGAGGAACTCCTCGTCGGAGAGGTTCTGCTCGACGATCCAGTCCACATTGTCGACGGCCCGCTCCACTTCCGTGATGACCCGCTCGATTTCAAGGATGGCGTTGTCGAGCACCTTTTCGGCCTGGGCGTCGGCTTCCTGCTTGACGGTACGGGAAGCGGACAGGGCCGAAAGGGCCGCGACGGCCAGCATCAGTCCCGCCGTCAGCACCAGCACGTAAAGGCTGAGCCTGGATGCGAAATTCTTCTTCAGGCTCATCGTATCATCTCCTCGTATTTGATTTCCTTCTTCAGATAGCCCATCTCGCGCAGCATCGTATTGAGCGCGTCGAAAACCGGGCGCTTTACCGGAGCGAAATCCGCCACGCCGGTTTCAGGGTTGACCTGGAGCCTGAGCATTTCGTCGAGCATCATCCGCTGGAGCGTGAGGTTCGTCGCCACATGGTAGCTGACAATCATCTTCATCGAGATGTCGAGCGCTTCTTCGCGATGCCCCCGCGCATACTCCCAACCTTTCCGGGAAGCACGAACGAACCTGTCGATCACATCCTTGTTTTTCTTATAATAGCTCTCGGTCACGTAGAGGCCGTCTTCGGGAAAATCAAGCCCGTAATCCCTGAAGCGGATCACGTTCTCCTCCGGAATCCCGCCAGTGGCCAGTACGAGCTGGAGATACTCGCTGAAACTGTAGCAGAGCAGCGCATCTACGGCACCGGACACGAACAGGTTGATGCCCTGGATGTAAGGAATCCATTGTACTTCCAGGCCGTTCTTATAGCAGAACAAGTCGCAGACCTCTCCGAAGCCTACTTTCCAGCGTCCGATCTTCGCCCCTTCCAGGGACTGCGGCGATTCGATGGGAAAGTGCGCCGCACACATCAGGCCGTTGACCTGCGAAGTCTGCAGCACGTTGACCAGTTTGATGCCCTTTTCCCGTGCCAGCAACGCTGAAACCAGCTGTGTGGTGATGATGTCCACCTTCCGGTGCGCGAGCTTGTCGATGACGCTTTCCGTGGAACTGCCGCCGAAATGGTCGATTACCACCTGCAGGCCTTCTTCTGCATAGAATCCCTTCTCCAGCGCCACATAGTAGCCTGCAAACTGGGTTTGCGGCGTCCACTGGGGCATGAAGTACAGGACGTCCTGCGCCCGTGAGGAAAGACAGGAGACAATCAGCAGCAAAACGGGGAGAAGTCTTCTCATCACGCCACCTTCTTTTTCATAATGAGAATGTTGCATCCATCCTCGTACTTGTACTCAATACTGTCCATCATCTTTTTGCAGAGGAAGATGCCCAGGCCGCCGATCTCCCGGTCTTCCGCCGACAGCGTGATGTCGGGATCGGCTTTCTCGAGCGGGTTGAACGGGACACCTGCATCGCGCAGCAGGATGGTGAGCATTACACCCTCCGGATCGAGTTCCGTACCGACCTCGATCCAGCCCAGGCCGCCGTCGTACGCATAGCGTACCACATTCTCCACGGCCTCCTCGATGGAAAGCCGGATCTTGAACCGTAACGCTTCGTCCTGAGGGATATCGGGCGAGGACATCAGATAATCGATGATTTCGCCGCATTTGTCGATGATGGGTTCAAATCTCTTTTTCATAGTGACGATCGAAGGAAGGATCAAATTGATTTCTTTGGGAATGATGTCTATTTGGAAAGAATGGCTGGACAGCAGTTCTCCGTCGAGGGAGATATTGATCAGACGGCGGGAGAAGACATCCACGTGTTTAGCGCGCTTATATCGGAACACACGGCGTGCCCAGGGGGTATCGAGATGCTCACCCCGCCTATAAACCGGCAGGATACGCAGGAACCTGAGGAGCGACATCCTTTTCGCCAGGCAGACCTCCATCCATCCGTCATCGAGCTCCGCACGCGGGGCGCAGATGAATTCGCCGCCGCAGACACGTCCGTTGGACACCGTACAGAGCAGCATCCGGTGCAGGTTCATCTTTTCTCCGTCAGCCACCACCCGGATCTTGTTGTTGCGACCGACGAAAATGGCGCGGAAGATACCCCAGCGATAGGCATTCTTCATGCGGCCGGACTCCATCGCCTGATAGGCGAAAGCGGCGACGATCGCGTCGAAACCGATATTGATGACATTGATGGCATAGTCATCGTTGACCTTGATGACGTCAAGCTGCCGCACATCCCCGGCCAGGATCTTACGCAGGGAAGTGAAATCGTGGTCGGGAAAGCACTTCAGGAAATCGTTGGTAACGCCATAGGCCATTACCGCCAGATACTTATCGGTCGATCCGACCATACCCGAGACCACCTCGTTCAACGTACCCGAGCCGCCGCACGCCACGAAGCACACCTTGTCGTGCGGATGCAAGTCGCAGTAGATCCGGACGAAACGGGTGCCGTCGCCTACGCCCCGCGTGCGATAAACCATATACTGCAGGGAAGACCCGACTTCGCCGATCTGCCGCATCACCTCGTCGTAGACGAACGACTTGTCTTCCCGGCCGTTGATGATGAAGATATAGAGCATAGGCTATTGCAGGAGGGTTGTGGCGATGAATTCGGGCCAGCCGGGAAGCATCTTCTCGCGGTTCGCGAAATGGATCATATATAGGGCGGCGAAAGGGGCGATTTCCCGGTCCACGGCGGAAAGATCGGCCTCGGGGCCGTAATAGGTCTTCACAAACACGTTCCACACCTGCACCATCTGAGCGTGCGATACGTGGAAGAGTTTCTGGGCCATGTCGTCGCCCGGATTGGAAATGCATACGAAATAGAGCATCCCGATGTCGAAACGGGGGTCGCCGTAGCGGAAATCCGACAGATCGATCCAATAGATATCGTCGCCGGCCATGATGAGATTGCCGATATGCATATCCCCGTGCAGGCAGGTCGTCGCCACGGGGATTCCGTCTACGAACGCGTGAAGCCGTGCTTTCTCCTCTTCATTGAAATCCTTCGAAGCGTCGATGACCCGGTTGAAATGGTCATTGACAGAGGTGAACACTTCCGTGTTGCAGGGGATTGCGTGCAGCGCAAGGCACTGGCGGGCGAACAAAGCCGCATATTTCTCCAGATTCTCCGGTTCCTGGGAAATGGCCCGAGCGAAGGAACGCTTGTTTACGATACGCTCGAATTCCACACCCACCCTTTTTCCGTCGGTGACCATCCGGTATGCCCGGGGAATCTTAAGGCCCAGGTCCATGATGGCCCACGACATCCGGAGTTCCTGTTCCGGTACGGAAAGGGGCATATATTCGGCATACAACTTCATCATCCGCTTGCCGTCTTTGTGGTTGTAGCTGATGGCCGTATAACCGTCGCCGCTCACCTCGTAGTCATTCAGATCGATCGGCTCGGGCTTCGGCTCGCCGAAGACATGCTCGATCAAGTGCACGAATTCGGTATAAGCGGGCGTGCCGGCCAGTTCGTTGAGCGATTCGGCCAGACCACGGTAATGCCACTCGTGGTCCGCCCGGCCGCCCGGAGCGTGAAACCGGTCCCACAACTTGTCGCCCAGGACATCATAGTCACGGGCGATAGCACGCATATTCGAAAGCTTGTCTCCGATGGCGACAATTTTCGCATCCCGGGATGCATCTGCCAGGCGGTCGATGGCCGCCTTCTTGCGGTCCCTCCAGCTGTCCTCTTCACTGCAGCCGGAAACAAACTTGTCGCTTTCCTGTTCGACCAGCCTCGCCACCCGTTCGCCGAATTCGGCACGCAGTTCTTCGAGCGTATGGTCGGTATCTTCCACCACGTCGTGCAACGCGGCGGCGGCCAGCAATTCCTGGTCGGAGGAGATGGTGGCTACGATCGCCACGGCCTCCATCGGATGGACGATGTACGGGAATCCTTTCCCGCGCCGCTCCGTATTCTTGTGCGCCTGGACGGCAAAGACGATTGCCTTGTCGAGCAATGTGCTGTCGATGAAACTGTTTGCCATATTACATCTCGTGGATTCTGGTCAGTCTGTCATATACGCGATCTGCCGTTTCGGCATTGTACTTCGAAGGGCCGTTCAGGCAGTCGAGGAAATCCTGGACCGCCTTCGCCCCACCTTTTTCCGCAGCATAGGCAAAGCAGAGGTTCTGCAGTCCCAGCGTGGAGGCGATGATATCGAGGTCCGTACCGCTGATCTGATGCAGGGCCAGCAGATAGGCACGTCCGGAATAGGCTTTGCGCATCCGTTCGATGTCGCCCAATGTCTTGAAGCCCATATTGAGCAGCGGCTCCAGATACGGCATTCCGCTGAGCTGCTGGATTTCGGCCTGGTTGATCGCAGCGATCTTCTCGTTGAGAGAGGCGAAAGGTTCCAGCGCCAGATAGCTGCGCAGCGTATCCGCGTTGAGCGCGACTTCGTCGAAACTCCCGTCCTTGACCAGCTCCTCCATCTTGCGCCGGTATTCCGTCAGGCTCTTCCGGATCCGGCTGAACTCGTCGTCCGCCAGTTCCAGCAGGCCGGCCAGGCGCGAGAGGCTGCGGATATACTCCGACGGCACCTCGAAACCGCTCTTGTAGCCCGTATCGTGGTTCATATTGGCCCACACGTGCTGCAGGGCCGTACGGATCTGTATCTCGAAACGGAATGTATTGAGTTCCGGCATGGCGGGATCACAACAGACATCCCCGGGAATACGGCAGATATAGTGAAGCGAAAGATAACCGAACATATCCTTGCCCAGCAGTTTGCGCTTGTCCACCGAATTCTCCCAGTCCACATCGAACACATTGTCGATCAGCGCGGCGATCTTGTCGACTTCGTCGCTGTAGAAGGTAATGATCCGGGCACCGACCAGGTCGGTCACGTCGGAGAGGGAATGATACTTCTGGCCCTTGAGTTCCAGTTTGCCGGCCAGGCTTTTCTCCGTCTTGACACGTGCCTCGAGGGCCGTCACCGCCATCCCGCTCTTCTTGATGCACGACTTCAACTGGCTGAGTACCACGTCTTTCATCCGGTTGAACATTTCCACTTTCTCCCGGTACTCTTCCAGCATCATCGTGCCGTGCAGGTCTAGTCCGTAATCCTGGATTTCCTTTGCCATCGTCTGTCTGATTCCGCTTATACTGCTATTTCGTGGTGCTCCATCAGGACCCGTCCGTCGCAGATCACCGTGTCGACGGCACTGCTGTCGGCGGCATAGACCCAATTGGAAAGAAGGTTATGGCAGGGCTGCATCTTTTCGTTATGCAGGTCCACCAGCAGGGCGTCCGCCCGTTTGCCCTCGGCAATCACGCCAGCGTCGATTCCGAACGCTTCCGCGCCGGCACGGGTAGCCATGTCGAAGACCTCCCCTGCCGGCAATTGTTCCGGATCGCCGCTGCCGACCTTGGCCAGCAGGGCCGCGAATTTCATCTCCTCGCGCATATCGAGGTTGTTGTTGGACGAGTCCCCGTCGGTGCCCAGCGTGAGGCGGCAGCCGGCCTCGTGCAGCATCTTGTACGGGAAGATGCCCGAGGCGAGCTTCATATTCGAACAGGGGCAGTGCGATATGGTCACGCCGCGCTCCGCGAGGATGTCGGCCTCTTCCCGGTCCACGTGCACCACGTGGGCGGCGATGACATTGTCGCCCAGCACGCCGAGCCGGTCGAGATAGCGCACCGGCGTGAGCCCGTGTTCCCGGATGCAATCCGCCACTTCTCCCCGGGTTTCGGACAGATGGATATGCAGTTTCAGGTTCCGGCTCCGGGCTGTCTCCGCGCACTGGACAAGCAGCTCCGGGCCGACCGTATAGATGGCGTGCGGCGCAACCGTGAGACAGATCCGCCCGCCGGTGGGATCGTTCCAGCTGCGCAGCATATCCAGTTTTTCAGCCTGCTGCGACTTGGAATGAGAATCCACGAACGTCACGCCGATGGCAGCCCGCAGGCCGTATTCCCGCACGACATCGATGGTCTCCTCTATATCGAAATACATATCCGAGAAGAAGACGGTACCGGTCCGGATCATTTCCCGGAGAGCCATTCTGGTTCCTTCCCGGATGTCCTGCCGGGTCATCTTGTTCTCATAAGGCCAGATGTACTCCTGCAACCATTTCTGCAAAGGCATATCGTCGGCATAACCGCGCAGCAGGCTCATCGCCGCGTGGGTATGCGTATTGTAGAACGGAGGGAGCAGGGCCATGCCCGCCGCCTCGACCACCTTGTCGGCCTGTGTGCCGGCAGGTGCAGTCAGGCTACGGAAACGGCCGTCCGAAATCAGGACATCCGTCGTCCGGCCGTCCAGCCACGCGTTTCTGATCAGCAGGGTACCCATTCTCAATAATACTTCACTTCCCGGCCTTCCAGCGCCGAGAGAAGGTTGTTGGCCATCCGGCTGGCGCCGAAACGGAAGTATTGCTTATTCAGCCATTTCTCACCAAGGATGTCCGATACGATGTTCCAATAGGTCACCGCGTCTTCGGGCGTGGCGATGCCGCCGGCGGGCTTGAAGCCGACCATCCGGCCGGTCTTGCCATAGTATTCGCTGATGCAGCGGCACATCACCTCCGCCGCCTCGGGCGTGGCGGCCGGCTGCATCTTGCCGGTCGAAGTCTTGATGAAATCGGCTCCCGCCTCCATCGCCAGGAACGAGGCGTCCGCAATCAGGGCAGGGTCTTTCAGGGCGCCCGTCTCCAGGATTACTTTCAGATGGACTGCCGGCCTGACGGCCCGGATCGCAGCACCGATTTCGACGATTTCCCGCCGTGCCTCCGCTTCGTTATGGTCCAGGAACGAGTTCAAGGCCAGCACGATATCGACTTCGTCGGCCCCGTCAGCCACGGCACCGGCACATTCGGCGATCTTCACGGGCAGGGTACTCTGGGATGCGGGAAAACATCCGCCGACCACCGTCACGTGGACATCCTTGTCGGCACGGACCGTCGCTACGGTCTTCGCAAAGTTCGGGTACACGCAGATTGATGCGGGAAGCGGATAGTCCGGGAACGAATCGTGGAAACGATTCACCTTCTCCGTCATCGCCGCGATTTTCGAATATGTGTCCGTTCCATTGAGGGACGTCAGGTCGATCATCCCCAGGACAGCCTTATAAATCTCTTTGTTATCCATATATTGTCAGTTTCTATTTTTGCTGTCGATACAGATGGTTACCGGTCCGTCGTTGACCAGGGCGACTTTCATGTCGGCGCCGAACACGCCGCAGGCGACCGGATGGCCGATCTGTGCGGAGAGGGCGTCCTTGAACTGCTCGTAGAGCGGAATGGAAATCTCCGGCCGGGCCGCCGCGACATAGGAGGGCCTGTTCCCTTTCTTGGTCGAAGCCATCAGCGTGAACTGGCTCACGACCAGGATATCCTGTCCCACCTCCACTACGGAGCGGTTCATTACGCCGGCATCGTCGTCGAAAATCCGCAATGCAGCGATTTTCCGGGACATCCAGTCCAGGTCTTCCGTTCCGTCGGCTTCTTCGAAGCCGCACAAAACCAGCATACCGGGGCCGATGGCAGCCACACGGGAACCGTCGATGGTCACCGAAGCTTCCAAAACCCGCTGCAGAACCACGCGCATCGCTATTTGAGCCCCTCCTCGAGCCGTTTCAGGTCTTTTTTCGTCACTTTCTTCCGGAGCGTCTTTTTCTCAGGCACAGAAGGCGTATCTACGGCCGGCCTTGCCGGTTCCGCCGGCTTGGCAATTTCCACAGGCTTGGTGATTTCCACAGGTTTGACCGGCTTGACAGTATCCGCTATCGGACCGTCCGGCTTGACCGGTTTCGGTTCCGCTTCTTCCACCTCTATCTCAAGATCCTCCTTGTCTTTCCCTTCCACGATCTTTTCAGCTTTTTCGGCTTTTTCTGCCTCCTCGGCCTCTTCGGCCGCAAGTCTGGCCATCGCCTTTTCCGCCTCGTCCGAACTCTTCGTCACACGAGCAAGCACTTTGTCGTAGATCGAGATGATTTCGTCGGGTTTGCGCAAGTACCAGGTCAGGGATTCCCGGAACGTCTCCGCCGTGTAGCCGTAACGTTCGATGATAGGTCCATACACCCGCAGGGAATCGGTGTGACGGGTTATCTCGGAAGTAGCGCTTCCGACCGTCTCGATCACGGCATCGGCCTCATAGAACGCAGTCAACATATCGACCATCTCGTCCGGAGGGATGATTCCCTCCGGACGGCAGCCCGACAAGATCATCAGACAGAGTGCCGTGCTCCAAAAGACTTTTTTGAGGATTCCGTCCATTTACTTCGGTTCAAAGATAACAATTTTTGCGTATTTATCTAACTTTGTACCCTGATGAAACGGACGAATTCGGATTTACTGGCCTTTGCCGCCGTCCTTTTGCCGGCGGCGGTTTTCTGCGCAGCCGGATGGCTGGCTCTTCCCGACGCCGGCCGTTCTACCGCTTCCGGACTGTCTGCAGGCCTGATCCTGGTGGTCAACGGTCTGTTGCTCTATCTCATCGGCGACAAGGTGATGAACGAAATAAGCCTGATCCCGCCCGTTTCGTATATTGTCCTGGCTGCGGCCAATCCGGAAGCCCTGTCATTCACTCCGCTGCACATAGCCTCGTTCCTGATGGCCGTCAGCCTGCTGTTCTTCCTCCTGTACAGTGCGATCCGGCCGTCCCTCGACTACCTTGCCGCCGCCTGGGCCACCCTTGGCGGAGCGGCGCTGTTTTTCCCGCCGCTGGCCTGGCTTGCACCGGTCTATGCCGTCACTACGGCGCCCCATGCGGAGGAGAAAGGCAAGTACATCGTCGCCCTCCTCTTCTCGTTTATCCTGCCGGCCTGTGTCTGGATCGGCATCCAATATCTGCGCGGAGCCGGAATGCCCGGAGAAGTCCTGGGCAAACTCTGGGCAGAGATGACGACGCTGCCGCGGCCCGCCCTGCATTTTTCCGCCGCTACGCTCTGCCGCATCCTGCTGATCGTCGTGGCGACCGTCCTGGCTACCGTGCACGTCCTGGGGTGGCTGACCCGCTACCGTACCGCCCAGTACCACGCCTATCTCCGGCTTCTGGTGCTGACGCTGGCCCTCGTGCTGATCAATGCAATTTTTCTTTCCGACTGCCGGCAGCCGCTCGGCCTAATTACCCTGCTGCCCGTCGCCCTGCTCCTGAGCGAGTATTTCCGGAACCGGGGCGGAGAAAAGCACGTATGGATGCTTGCCGTCATCCTGATGCTCATCCTGGTGGCCGAGCGCATATCCTTATTCGTATAAACCTAAAAAATGACCATAATGAAAAAATTTGCTTGGATCCTGGCAGCGATTCTCATCGTCGGACTCGCTGCATTCTGCTATTTCCGCTTCTATTTCGTCTTCGGCGAAGGCGTCCGCAGCGGTGAACTCAACTACGTGGTTTACAAAGGCGTAATCTGGAAAACCTATGAAGGCAAACTCATCCAGACCGGTATCAAGGCCCAGACCAGCGGCGTCCAGTCGAACACCTTCGATTTCTCCATCGCCGACAAGGAGATCGCCGAGCGTCTGATGACCGAGAGCGGCAAGGTGATGGATCTGCACTACAAAGAGTATTTCGGCCGGCTTCCCTGGCGCGGCCACACCCGCTACATCGTCGACGACATCCTCTCCATCAAGGAAAAGAACACCAACATTGACCAGCAGAACGAAGAAGTCCTGAGCACCATCGCTCCCGGCACCGAAGGCGCCGACACGGTCGTCCCGGGCCTCTATTGAGATTATTACACCAATACCGACAGATAGACCAGCGCGCAGAAGACGAGGGACGCGATGCCGTTGGCGGTGAAGAAGGCGGCATTCAGGCGGGAGATATCTTTCGGCGAGATGATGACGTGCTGGTAAACCAGCATCGCCAGGAAGAAGACGCCGGCGGCGATACCCCAGAAGTCCGTCAGGCCGGCACTGTGCAGGAACAACGGGACCAGCACGAATTCCGCAAGGTGGACGCAGACGGAGATGGCCATCGCCCGGCGGCGGCCGAAACGCTGCGGAATGGAATGCAAGCCCTGTTCCCGGTCAATCTCTTCGTCGGCAAGGGCGTACAGGATGTCGAACCCGCCCGACCACAAAAACACGATCAGGCTCAGCCAGCAGACTGATGCGCATAAATGCCCCGTCACGGCGACATAGGCGCCTGCCGGCGCGATACAGAGCGCCGCTCCCACCCCGAAATGGCAAAGCCAGGTGAAACGTTTCAAATAGCTGTAGCCCAGCAGAAAGACAAGCGCCAAAAAGGACAGCCCGCCACAGAGCGGATTGATCGTCCACGCCACGGCGACGAAAAGCGCTGCGTTGACCAGCGAAAAGACCAGCGCCTGCCGCGGCGAAATCCGGCCGGCAGGCACGTCACGGCCCGCCGTGCGCGGATTCCGCGCATCGATCAAACGGTCGGCCCAGCGGTTGAACCCCATCGCGGCGCTGCGTGCGAAAACCATACAGCCCAGGATCTGCAACAGGAGGACCCAGGTGAAGCGGGCACCCGGCTCACGCAACGCCAAAAGGAAACCTACGAGCGCAAACGGAAGGGCGAAGACCGTATGCGCGAACTTCACCAGCGAAGCGTATTTCCCAACCGTAGAAAACAGCGCCATCGCTATCGCAACGTCGCGCCGAACTTGTTCTCGAAAGTCTTGAGCAACTTGGCCATCGTCGCCTCGACCGCAGCGTCCGTGAGCGTCTTCTCCTCGTCCTGCAGAACGAAACTGATGGCATACTGTTTCTTGTCGGACAGAATCTTCGGACCCCGATACACATCGAACAGGCTCACCTGACGCAGAATGCCGCGGACCGTCTGGAAGGCAGCCTTCCGCAGCTCTGCGAAACTCACGCTCTCATCGAGCAGCAACGCCAGGTCGCGCCGGACCTCCGGGAAACGGGGCAGTTCCTTATACTTGATCTTGTCGCGCCGGACCAGTTCGAAGAATACCGGCCAGTTCACCTCGGCCACGAACACGGGCTGCTTGATGTCGAACATCTTCAGCAACGGTTTGGCCACCGTACCGGCCATAGCCAACGTCTTGCCCTGCAGTTTATAGGTCAGACCCTCGGCAAAGAGATCGCCGGGCGCCGCATCGGTATCCAGATCGTACAGATTGGCCTTGAACCGCTGCAGCAGCAGTTCCAGGCAGCCCTTCAGCGCGAAATAGTCGCCTGCACCGATCTCGTTGCGCCACGACTTGATACCGGGCCCCGTGATCGTCATACAGAGACGCATCTCCTCGCGGTAGCTCTTCAGGCACGCGGCCGGATCGTCCTCCCCCTCTTTCGGCTGGAAACTGTAGCAGTTGCCCAGCTCGAAGAGCTTCATATTGTTGTTCTGATGGTTGATGTTGCGCGCCACCACCTCGAGGGCATTGAGGATCAGAGTCTGCCGCATCACGTTCAGGTCGTTGCTGAGCGGATTGACGATATGCACCAGATTCCCGGCAGGATAGGTCTTCAGTTTGTCGTAGTACTCCCCTTTCGTGAGGGAATTGTTCATGATCTCGACGAAACCCCGGTCGGCAAGCAGGTCGGAGACGGTCTTGCGTACCTTCTCGGGATCGGGATGCTCCGACGGATTGATGGATGCCTTCATGCTGACCGGCAATTCGATATTGTTGTAGCCGTAGATGCGGAGAACCTCCTCCACCACGTCGCATTCCCGCGTCACGTCGACACGATAGGCAGGAACGGAGACCGTGCAGCCATCACCCGTCCCGGAAAGGATCTCGAAGCCGAGGCTCTCCAGGATCCGCCTGTACGTATCCGCGCCGAGAACTTTTCCGATGAGCGCGTCCATACGGGCATAGTCGAGTTCGATGCGGGCTTTTTCAAACGGAGTGCCCACACATTCCTGCGGTTCTCCCACTACCTTGCCCCCGGCAATCTCCTGGATGAGGAGTGCGGCGCGGCGGGCGGCGGTCATCGTGGCAGTAGGATCGATGCCACGCTCATAGCGGAACGAAGCATCGGTTTTCAGGCCGTGCCGCTTCGAGGTCTTGCGAATGGAGACCGGATTGAAATAAGCGGCCTCGAGGAACACCTCGGTCGTCGATTCCGTAACGCCGGAATCCTCGCCGCCGAACACACCGGCGATGCACATCGGTTTTTCAGCATCGCAGATCACCAGGTCGTCTGCGCCCAGCGTGCGCTCCACACCGTCGAGGGTCGTGAACTTGCAACCCGGGGTGCTGCGGCGCACCACCACCTTACGGCCGGCAATCTTGGCGGCGTCGAAGGCGTGGAGCGGATGGCCCATCTCGTTGAGAACGAAATTGGTGATGTCCACGACAGCGTTGATCGGACGCTGGCCGATGGCCATCAACCGCTCTTTGAGCCAGTCGGGCGAAGGACCGACCTTCACGTCTTTCAGCGTGATGCCGATATAGCGGGGCGCCAGGTCGGGCGCTTCCACCACGACGGGAATCGCCTCGCCCTCGCCGGACTTGAACGCACTCACGTCGGGCAGGGTCCACGATACGGGAATGTCGTGCTGCACGCAATAGGCATACAGGTCGCGCGCCACGCCGATATGGCTGGCACCGTCCACGCGGTTCGGCGTCAGGCCGATTTCGAAGAGCGTATCCTGTTTCAACTGAAGCTGTTCGCGGGCAGGCGTGCCTACCACGGCGGAAGGATTGAGCACCATAATGCCCGAATGGTCCGTTCCGATGCCCAGCTCATCTTCGGCGCAAATCATTCCGAGACTCTCGGCACCACGGATCTTGGAACGCTTGATCTTGAACGTACCGCCGTCTCCTGCCGGCAGTTCGGTGCCGACCGTGGCAAGCAGCACCTTCTGTCCCTGCGCCACATTGGGCGCTCCGCAGACGACCTGCAGAAGTTCCGGTGCACCGGTGTTGAGCTTGGTAATGTGGAGATGGTCGGAATCGGGATGCGCCACGCATTCCACGACTTCGGCCACGATGACGCCGGCCAGGCCGCCGGGAATCTGTTCGACCGTCTCCATGTGTTCGACTTCCAGTCCGGTAGATGTCAGGATGGCGGACACCTGCTCCGCCGTGAGGTCGAACTTCAAATAATCCTTCAGCCAGTTGAATGAGATATTCATATTGCGTAATTCTTATGATTCGAAAAGGGATTCCACGAATTCTTTCTTGTCGAAGAGCTTGAGGTCCTCGATTTTTTCGCCCACGCCGATGAACTTGATGGGAATCTTGAACTGGTCGCTGATGCCGATCACCACGCCGCCTTTGGCAGTGCCGTCGAGTTTGGTCACGGCCAGGGCCGTCACGTCGGTCGCACGGGTGAATTCCTTCGCCTGCAGGAAGCCGTTCTGGCCGGTCGAGCCGTCGATGACCAGCAGCACTTCGTGCGGCGCATCGGGCACGACCTTGCGCATCACGTTGCGGATCTTGGTCAGCTCGTTCATCAGATTGACCTTGTTGTGGAGACGTCCGGCCGTATCGACGATCACCACGTCGGCATCGCGGGCCACAGCGCTCTTGACGCTATCGTAGGCCACCGACGCGGGATCCGAACCCATCGCCTGCTTGACGATTTCCACGCCGGCACGTTCGGCCCAGATTACAAGCTGGTCCACGGCCGCGGCGCGGAAGGTGTCGGCGGCACCCAGCACCACCTTCTTCCCCTGCGCTTTGAGCTGGGCGGCCAGTTTGCCGATGGTCGTGGTCTTGCCCACTCCGTTGACACCCACCACCATAATCACGTACGGCTTCTTCGAGAAATCGAAGGGCTCCGTGCTCTTACCGTCGGCCGCCGCGTCGAGCAGGGCGATGATTTCCTCACAAAGATAGCGGTTCACCTCATCGGTATTCAGGTATTTGTCACGCGCCACGCGCGCCTCCAGCCGTTCGATGATATTCTGGGTCGTCTCCACACCGACGTCGGAGGCGATCAGCACCTCTTCCAGCGCATCGAGCACCTCGTCGTCCACCACGCTCTTTCCGGCGATGGCATAGGAGAGTCTTTCAAACAGCGAGCGCTTGGTCTTCTCCAGGCCGGCATCGAGCGGGCGCTCCTGTTCCTTGTCTTTCTTCTTCCAATTGAAAAGTCCCATATCACAAAGGTTTGTAGAGTTCACGAATGCATCCGTCGGCCAGGGCCTCCAGCGAGGAGATTCCCATCTCCTCCGGCAGGCCGGTATGCTGATAGGCGACGGGGAGTTCCGTGCAGGCGCCCACCACGGGCAGACGTTCGATCTGCCAGAGTTTTTCGATCGCAGCACGGTAACGGATACCGGCTTCCTCCTGTTTCCCGGCCTTGACCATATCGGTGATGTCGTGGATTTCCACACGCATCGCCTCGTCGGGAATCAGGAAACGGTAGCCGGAAGCCTCGGCGTGACGCTGATAGATTCCGGTATTCATCGTACCGAGCGTAGCCGTCAGCCAGGCCCCCTGCGGGCTGCGTTCCCGGCAGGTGCGGACCGTCTCGTCGATGATGTGGATCACCGGCACGTCGATCAGGCCCTGTTCCAGGAATTTGTCGATGAAAAAATGCGCCGTGTTGCAGGTCACCACCAGCCGGTCGGCACCCCAGCCGACCAGCGTCCGAAGACCGTCGAGCAGATAGGGCTCGGGATCCGGTCCCTTGCCCAGCAGGAAGGTCGTCCGGTCGGGCGTAACCGTATGGGAATAGACGATCATCCGGGGATGTTCCTGGTCGCAGTCGGCCGGAGCCTTGACGGCGAGCAGCCGCTGGAATTCCGCCGTAGCGGCAGGGCCCATACCGCCCAGCACACCCAATGTCAATCCGTTATGTTTCATTATTCTTGGCTGTTTGTTTGTTGTATTGCGCCATCACCACGCCGACCATCGCCACCACGATGCCCACCAGCTGCATCGTATGCAGGGTATCCTGTCCCAGGATCAGGGAAGCGACCGCCGAAACGATGGCAACCAGGGGAAGGAACACCGTGGTCCGCGTCATCCCGATCCGGTCGACGCAGGCCGCATAAATCACGAAAGCCACGCCCGAGCAGAGCACGGCCAGCATGATGATGGGCTTGAGCACGGGCCAGGCAAGATAAGCGGGTGTCCACGTCCGCGCTTCGAAGACCAGGAAGGGTATCAGGAAATAACCGATGGCCAGGATGAACTGCCAGGTGACGATGGCAAAGGCGTTGTAGCCTTTGTTCGCGAGCTTCTTGCAGATAGCCGTATAGCCCGTAGATCCGATGACGGCCAGGAACAGGATGGCGATGCCGTAGAGGTAATTCGTGTGAAGGCTTCCGCCGACCAGGACGAACAGGATCACGCCGGCTACGGCCACGAAAATGCCGGTCCGGTTAAGCGGGGAAAGTTTCTCCTTGAAAACGATCCAGCCCACGATGAGACTGAAGACCGGAATCGTGGCGATGATGACGGAGCAAAGCGTCGGGGATCCGGTGATTTTCAGGCCGAACGTCTCGCCCAAGAAGTAGAGGAACGGTTCGAAAGCCGTCATCGCCGCAAACCACTTCAGGTCACCCTTCCGGATCCGCTGGAATTTACCCGTCAGCAAGCTGAACAGCGAAAGGGCGGAAGCGGCGATGATCATACGGGTAAAGATGAACGTAAAGACCGGCACGCCCTGGTCGAGCACCGAATCGCTCCAGAGAAAAGACATTCCCCAGAGGAACACGGTGAGCAGGATTCCCAGGTACCACACCAGACTCAGTCCGTTCCCCTTCTCACTCATCGGCGCGGACGGATTTTACGGAAACGCAGTTTGAGCACGCCCCAGAACGCCTCTCCGAAAATGCTGGAACTCATCTTGGACGTCCCTTCTTTCCGGTCTTCGAAAATGATCGGAACCTCCACGATGCGGAACCCCAGTTTGTATGCATTGTATTTCATCTCGATCTGGAAGCCGTAGCCGTGCATTTTGATACGGTCGAAATCGATGGTTTCCAGAACCTTGCGCGTATAACACTTGAAACCGGCCGTGGTATCGTACACCTTCATTCGCAGAACGGTCCGCACATAGGCGGACGCATAATACGACATGATCACACGTCCGATCGGCCAGTTGATCACGCTGATGCCGTTGCAGTAGCGCGATCCGATGGCCAGGTCGGCCCCGCCTTCCGCACAGGCCGCATACAGGCGCGGCACGTCGGAAGGCTTGTGGGAAAAATCAGCATCCATCTCGAAGATGTAGTCGTAGCCGTGCTCGAGCGACCAGCGGAAACCGGTCAGGTAGGCCGTGCCGAGCCCCTGTTTCCCGGCACGTTCGACCAGATGGAGCTGGTCCGGAAACTCTGCCTGCAGACCCTTGACGATCGACGCCGTCCCGTCGGGGGAACCGTCGTCGATGATCAGAATGTGATAATCCCCGTCGAGCGCACGCAGCGCCCGGATCATCTTCTCGATGTTCTCCTTCTCGTTGTACGTGGGGATGATGATGATTTTCCGGTCCATATCGCCCGTAATTTATGTTATCTTGCAAAGATAGGAATTATTTCCTACCATTCGACTTCCACCCACTGCGTAGCGGCCGAGCCGAAAATGCCATACCCGCCGTGTACATTCGAGTAGAGCGTCACGCCCTCCGAGAAAAACGACAGTTCGTTCTCCAGTTTCGAAAAGGACAAATCAAACCAGTACAGGCTTTCATTGACCGTAGAGATTCTAAAGCCCAGTTTCTTGAGCACTTCCGGACCAGGAACCCGGGTCAGCAGGATCTTGAACGTGTAACTGTTCCCCTTGAACAATCTGTCGGAAAAATAGCTGCCTGCCATTTCATTTTCCGTCTCGAAGTCAAGACGGTCCAATACGCTGGCATCCATCTGCTGGAAGATAATATCAGAAGATTTGAATCTGAGCACTTCTTCATAGTCCGTTCCCATCGGTTCAAAGTAATAGACTGCGAGAGGCTGCAGGCAGTAGAACTTGTCATAGGAGCCGTCGTCGGTCACGCGCAGGGTCATTTCTACCTGATAGTAATCCGATTCGCCTTCCCATTGCTTGTCCAACAATACCCATTCTCCTTTCGAAACGATCTCCATCCGTGGCATCAGCGGGACGTCGGTCTCCACCCACACAGGATCGAATCCGGGGAACTCCGCCTCCAGCCGGATATGGTCACCCGGCGCCGGCACATAGTCTTCCGCCAGATAACAATAGCTCGCATACCCCTCGTCCTCCGGTTGAAGGACCATCCGCCTGCTCGTCCGGTCGCCATTGACAAAGCAGCGCACTTCTCCGCGCAATGTGTCCAGCGTCTCAATATAGGCCCTCCTGTCGCCCCTGCTGTGCAGAAAAAACACGGAGGATGCCACATAAACCTGGAACGGTTCGCCGGTCAAGGCTTTCGCTGAAAGGGTCAGACGCGGTTCGGTGATTTCACCCTTGAATTCAATCGCTTTTTCACAAGCGGTACCCAGGAGCGCCAAAAGAAGCAAAACACAGGGAATACTATATCTTTTCATTGGATAACCTCCTAAAACTCATACGTATATGAAAGCGATGGCATAATAGGGAATATGGAAAGCTGTATCAGCTGATTGCCACTTTGGTACACGAGAAACGGATTGTTCCGGTTGTACGCATTGTACACGCTGATGCTGATGGTACGGTGGTGCCCGTTACCGAAGGTACGATGGAAATTGACCCCGAGGTCCAAACGCTGGTAGGAAGGGAGACGGTAGTTGTTGCGTCCTTCCAGGTATTGCACCGGCAAAGTGGGATAAAAGTATTCCCAGTCATTGATAAATCCGTGTATCACGCTGATGTACTGCAGGGGAAGAGACCCGCACACACCCGTTCCGTACACGAAGGTGGCCGCCACGTCGATCTTCTTGTTGAATTCATACGACGCCGTGATGCTCAGGTCGTGCCGGCGGTCGTATTTGGCCGGGAACGGCTTGCCGAAGTTGATGATGTTGCCTTCCCGGTCGAACTGCCGCATCGTCTTCGACCAGGTATAGCCGATCCAGCCGGTCAGTTTGCCCGTCTTCTTCTGCGCCAGGAATTCCACGCCGTAAGCCCAGCCGCGCCCCATCGCCACCTTGTCTTCCCAGCCGGTCGTCGAGCCCAGGAAGGAAGCTCCGTCCCGGTATTCGAGCACGTTGTCCATCGTTTTCCAATACCCCTCCACGGAGAATTCCACGGAACCCGGCGTATAGAAGATTCCGGCCGCCGTCTGCCGGGAACGCATCGGCTCAATCCGGTCGGTCGAGGGGACCCACAGGTCGGTCGGCAGGGAGATATTGCTGTTGCTCAGCATATGGACGGCCTGGCTCATTTCCGCATAGGATGCTTTCAGCGAAAGGTCGTCGCTTAGCAGGGCCCGCACGCTCAGGCGCGGTTCCACCGAATGATAGACGTGCTTCGATGAAGCGTACAACGAATAACGCAGCCCGGCGTGCAGTTTCAGCCAGGACGTCACCGTCCAGTTGTCTTCCACATAGGCGGCCGCCTCGGTCGTGAACAGGTTCTTGTCGCCGAAGGTCGTATCGATCGCCGCCTGGTCGGAACCATACGTTTCCTTGAAGCGGATCGTGCTTACCGAGGGCTTGAAGGCGTGCCGGATGGCGGTCGCCCCGAATCGGACGTCGTGGGAAGGATTCGGGTTGTACTCGAAATCCATCGCGGCTGAGATATCGTTGATCAGTGAATTGTATTTCATATTCACTTCCGTTTCGGAATTGTCGATTCCCATAAACCGCTCGGTCATCTCAATGTTGAGCTTGTGGCGGTACTGGGTATAGTTGACGGTCGTGTTGACGAAAAGGCGGGGGTTGAACACGTGATTCCAGCGCAGCGACCCGACAAGGTTTCCCCATTGCCACCCCATCTTGAAACGGCTTTCCAAATCCGCTTCCTCGGTGCGGAAACGGGCATACACGTCATCATCGCCCATATACCAGCTCGCATACAACTTATCGCGGTTGGAGAAGGTATGCGTGACCTTGGCATTGAGATCATAGAAATAGTAGCCGCCGGTAGCCCGCTCACCGTCCTCTGCTTCCCGTGCCACCGCCCAGGCGATCAAAGGCTGGGACAGCACGTCGTAGTAGGTGCGGCGGGCCGAGACGCTGAAAGTGGTCTTGCCCTTGACGATCGGGCCTTCCAGATTGAACTTCGCCGCCAGCAAGCCGATGGACGCCCCGCCGTGGAACTCCTGGTCGTTTCCGTCTTTCATCCGGATGTCCAGGATGCTGGAAAGGCGGCTGCCGAAGCGAGCCGGGAAACTGCCTTTGTAGAGTGTCACGTTCTTGATGGCATCGGCGTTGAACACCGAGAAGAAGCCCATCATATGGTTGACGTTGTAGATTGGCACGCCGTCGAGCAGCAGCAGGTTCTCGTCGGGGCCGCCGCCGCGGACGTAAAGGCCCGCCGAACCCTCGGTACCCGACTGGACGCCCGGCAGAAGTTGGATCGCCTTGATCACATCCACTTCGCCGGCCAGCGCCGGCACCCGCTGGATCTGGTGGACGGGAATCTCGATGGCGCTCATCTGAGTACCCCGCACGCCGATCTCCGAGCGGGAAGCCGTCACGGCCGCGCCCGAAAGCATCTCGGCAGACGGCTGGAAGGCCACGTGGATGACCGTGTCGCGGGTGAGCCGGAAGCGCATCTCCATGGTCTCATACCCGATATACGAATACTGAAGCGCCACCTCTCCGGCGGACAGCGTCAGCGTGTAATAGCCATAGTTGTTGGTCACGGTGCCGCTACGGGATCCCTGGTCCAGGACGGCCGCGCTGATGAGGGTCTCACCCGTCGCAACGTCGGTCATATAACCGCTGACCGTATACTTCTTCTGTGCGGCGGCCTCCCCCGCCCACAAGACAAAGACTGCCGCTAGCACTGCGGCAATCCGTTTCCATCCACCTTTCATCTGTTCAATCCTTTCAATGAGAGACCAATCCGTTTCCGTTGCAGATCCACCTGGATTACCCGTGCCTCGAGCTGTTGGTGAACTTTCAGGACCTTGGAAGGGTCGGATACATATTTGTCGGCCATCTGCGAGACATGGATCAGGCCGTGTTCGTGGATGCCGATGTCCACGAATGCGCCGAATGCCGTCACGTTGGTCACCACGCACGGGAGAACCATGCCCACCTGCACGTCTTCGATCGACCGGATGTCCTGCGAGAATTCGAACACGTGGATCGATCCGCGCGGATCCCGGCCCCGTTTGGCGATTTCCGCCATGATATCGGCCAGCGTGGGCATCCCCACGTCGCCCGATACATACTTTTTCAGCTCGACCCGCCCGCGCACGGACGCATCGTCAATGAACGTACCCACGGGAACACCCGCATCCGACGCCATCCGCTCCACCAGGGCATAGCGCTCCGGATGGACAGCCGTATTGTCGAGCGGGTTGGGTGCATCTGGAATCCGCAGGAAGCCGGCACACTGCTCGAACACCTTGGCACCCAGCCGCTTTACGTTCATCAGCTGGTCGCGCGAGGCAAACGGCCCGTTTTCCGTGCGATAGTCCACGATATTGCGGGCCAGGACAGGGCCGATGCCCGACACGTAGCGCAGCAGCCAGCTGCTGGCTGTATTGAGGTTGATGCCCACGCTGTTCACGCAGCTTTCAACCGTTTCATCGAGCCGTTCCCGGAGCAGATTCTGGTCCACGTCGTGCTGGTACTGGCCCACCCCTATGCTCTTGGGGTCGATCTTCACCAGTTCGGCCAGCGGGTCCATCAGCCTGCGGCCGATCGACACCGCGCCGCGCACCGTCACGTCGTAGTCCGGGAATTCCTCACGGGCGGCATCCGAAGCCGAATAGACCGATGCTCCGTCTTCGCTGACCGAATACACCCGGATGCCCTCGGGCAGCGCAATCTTCTGGATGAAGGACTCCGTCTCCCGGCCGGCCGTACCATTGCCGATGGCGATCACTTCGATCTTGTAGGCCTCCACCAGATTCGAAATCTTGCGCATCGCGGCCATCTTCTCGCCGACGGGCGGATGCGGATAGATCACGTCATTGTGGAGCAAGGCGCCCTGTGCGTCCAGGCAGACCACTTTGCAGCCGGTGCGGAAACCCGGGTCGATGGCCAGGGTGCGTTTCTGCCCCACCGGCGGCGCCAGCAGCAGTTCGCGCAGGTTTTCGCCGAACACGCGGATTGCCTCGATGTCAGCCTTTTCCTTGGCGGCGGCCAGCACTTCGTTCTCGATCGAGGGATGCAGCAGGCGTTTGTACGAATCCTCCATTGCGAGCTCGACCTGTTTCCGGCAGGACGGCGACGGACGGCGCTTCTTCTCATAGACAATGCGTCCTATCCGCTCCAGGGCGTGCTCCGGATTGACCTCAACACGTACATTGACGACTTCCTGCGACCGGGCGCGCAGCATCGCCAGCAGGCGGTGCGAAGGGATTCGGTCGAGACGTTGGGAGAAATCAAAGTAATTCCGGTAGTTCTGGGCCTCTTCGTCTTCCTCTTTCTCTTTGGCGACGTGTGAGCTGACCGAACCCCAGCGCGTGTACAGGTCGCGCAGCTGTGCACGGACGTCCCGGTTCTCGGAAATCATCTCGGCGACGATATCGCGGGCGCCGGAGAGCGCCTCTTCCGTCTCGCGTTCCGGGCGGTCAAGTTCCATATTCCACATCTTCAGGGCAATGGGTTCATACCCTTTCTCGCGGGCCACGGAAGCACGGGTCTTCCGCTTGGGCCGGAAAGGCAGATACAGGTCTTCCAGCGTCCGGGCGTCCACCTCGTTTTCGACAGCGATACGCAACTCGTCCGTCAAGCGTCCCTGCTCACTGATGCTCTTGAGGATGGCCTCCTTGCGCTTTTCCAGTTCAAGGAAACGGAGCCAGTAGTGGCGGACGGCCGCGACCTGCATCTCGTCGAGCGCGCCGGTGCGCTCCTTGCGGTAGCGGCTGATGAACGGCACGGTCGCCCCTTCCTCGAAGAGCGCGATGCAATGCTCAACCTGCCAGGCAGCTGTCTGCAGCTGGCTGGCGATATAATCCGTGTACAGCTTATTCATTGGAAACGGCTTTGAGCTGGTCCCTGTAGGAAGAGAATATCTTGCTCTTCGAGACAAAGCCCAGATATTTGTTTTCATCGTCCAGAACCGGAAGGTTCCAGGCCTGCGTCGATTCGAATTTATCCATTACGCTGTCCATCTTCTCGTCCTGGTAGACGAAAGCCGGCGCGCTCTTCATCAGACTGTAGATCTTTACTTTATCGTACTGAGAAGCGTCAAACATCTGCTCCCGGACATCATTGAGCGTAATCACACCCTGAAAACGGCCTTCGGAGTCCAGAACGGGAAACAGGTTGCGCCGCGACAGGGAGATGGCCTGCACCAGTTCGCCGAGCGTGCCGTCGATACGGACCGGCAGGAAATCCGTCTCCACCATATCCTGCGTCTTGAGCAGGGTCAGCACCGCCTGGTCGCTGTCGTGGGTCAGCAGTTCGCCCTGAGCGGCGATCCGCTTGGTATAAATGGAATACTGTTCGAAAAAACGGATGGTACCATAGCTGACGGCGGCCGTCACGATAAGCGGGATCAGCAACTCATAGCCTCCCGTAATCTCGGCAATCAGGAAGATGGCCGTCATCGGGGCCTGCATCACGCCGGCCATCAGACCGCCCATACCCACCAGAACGAAATTGGCTTCCGGGACCACCGCGATGCCTGTCAGGTTGATCAGGCGTGCGATCACGAATCCCGCCAGTCCGCCGCTGACCAGCGTCGGACCGAACGTGCCGCCCACGCCGCCACCCGCATTGGTGAACGCCGTGGCAAACACCTTGAACAGCAGGATGGCCGCAAAAAACAGCAGGAAAAGCCAGGGATTCGACAGGGTTTTCTCTCCGAAGATCGCACGGGCCACTTCTCCCGGATTGTTGTTGAGCATCAGCGAAAGCGAACTGTAGCCTTCGCCGTAAAGCGGCGGGAAGAAGAAGATCAGCACACCCAGCAGCAGGGCACAGAGCGCCCAGCGGGCGAACGGATTGCGGAAATGCCGCATCCGGTCTTCGACCTTGAGCGTCACGCGGATGAAGTACAGCGACATGAACCCGCAGAAAACGCCGAGCACCAGATAGAACGGTATGTTGGCCATCCGGAAGGCCTCGATCGAGCCGGCGAACTGAACGTCCGTCCCCATAAACAGATAGGTCACCACCGTAGCCGTAACCGACGAAAGCAGCAGCGGCAGGATGGCGTTCATCGACATATTGAAAAGCAGGATCTCGAGCGTGAAAAGCACGCCCGCCAGCGGAGCCTTGAAAATGCCGGCAATGGCCGCAGCCGCACCGCAGCCGAGCAGCATCGTTACGTTCCGGTAGGAAAGACCCGCCTTCCGGGCGATGGTCGAGCCGATGGCCGCTCCGGAATAGACGATCGGCGCCTCGGCACCCACGCTGCCGCCGAAGCCGATGGTCACGCTGCTGGCGGCAATCGACGACCAGATATTGTGCGACCTGATGTGGGAATCGTTTTTCGAAACGGCCTGCAGGACTTTCGTCACACCGTGGCTGATGTCATCTTTCAGCACAAAACGGACGAACAACAGGGAAAGCAGCATACCGACGCCAGGATACACCAGCAGGAACAGCCAGTCGACAGGGGCATCGAACCAGGACGTCAGCGCCGTCTGGATCCAGTGAATCAACGATTTCAGCAGGATTGCCGCACAGCCGCACAGGAACCCTACCAATACCGCGAGCAGCAGCAGTTTGGTCTTTTCGCTAAGTACTCTGGATTTTTCAGTCCTCACCTTCTTCCTGGGCAGCCTCGGCCGCGGCGATGTCGTCGTCCGATGCAGGGAAGCTTCCGCCCTCTCCGTCCTCATCATCTCCTTCATCATTCTTGAAAACTTCTTCAGCATCTTCATAGTCGTCCACATTCACCTTGATTTTCACCAGGTAAAGTGCGTCAGGAATCTCCAGGGTGACGGCGTAGAAAGAAGTGCCGTCCGGTTTGTCCACCTTGAAAATATCGCCCATATAATCGGCATAGCCGTGCGGATACTTCTCCTTGAAAGCATCGAGCAACGCTTCCGACATATTCTCGTAGCTGATTACAGCGCGTTTCTTAGGGATAATTTGTCCTGCCATGGTTCGATTTAGTTTGGTGTTGCAAGTATAGGAGATTTTTTTGAGCAGACAAAAAAAATCAGCGTTTCTTGAAGAAAAAAGATTTCTGCCGCTGTTTTTTGGCAATGTCCCGCTCCACGAACAGTTTTTTCCCTGTCCGCGGGTCCCGTCCCGTATGGAACATTTCGGTCGAAACGGTCATCGGTGTGGGCGTGAAATCCTGTACCTGCTCGGTACGGACGCCCCGCAGGGCGGGGTGCTTCGAAAGCGCTTCCATATCCTGCATCGTGCAGCCCGGATGGGCCGAGATGAAATATGGGATGATCTCGTAGTTGAGCCCCCGCTTGCGCACCAGGGCGCGGAATTCCTTCTCCAGCCGTTCGAAGAGGCGGAAGGAAGGCTTGCCCATCGCTTCCAGTACGTGGTCTTCCGTATGCTCGGGCGCCACCTTGAGCCGCCCGCTGGTATGCTTCGTGACGAGCTCCTCGAAATAGCGGCGTCCCGTGGCGTCGAGAAAGCCGTTCTCGTCGAGGAACAGGTCGTATCGGATGCCGCTGCTTATGAACACGTGCTTGACGCCGGGCACCTTGAGTACATTTTCGTAGAGCTGCAGCAGCGGCGCGTGGTCGTGGTCCAGGTTCCGGCACAGGTTCGGGAACAGGCACGAGGGCCGGCGGCACTTCGCGCAGAGGCTGCGGTCGCGTCCGCCCATCCGGTACATATTGGCCGAGGGAGCACCCAAGTCGGTAATTGTCCCGCGGAACTCGGGATGGTGCGTCAGGGCCTCCACCTCGCGCAGGATCGACGCCTCGCTGCGCGACTGGATCTGCTTGCCCTGGTGGGCCGTGATCGCGCAGAAATTGCAGCCGCCGAAGCAACCCCGGTGCGTGGTAATCGAGAACTTGATCATATCGTAGGCCGGGATGCGCTTCCCCTTGTAGCGGGGATGCGGCAGCCGGGTGAAAGGCAGGTCATAGATCCAGTCCATCTCCTCCGTGGTGAGGACAGGGCCGAAGAGGATGCGGGGAAGCTGGCCGGAAGTACCGTTGCTGATGGCTTC
>JAEEGJ010006093.1_pt1 | contig 36721 bp, 31 predicted proteins | sample 8958761 | NCBI WGS metagenome assembly JAEEGJ01 (sample SAMN16246546, study PRJNA631951) | gut metagenome | biome: gut microbiome; feature: rumen; material: RS-attached | host: Bos | place: Iran: Karaj | collected 2018-10
CAACGGACATTAACGGAGAACGGGATGTCCAATATTATGATGAAGACGGAAATTTCATAAAGTTTGAGGAGTATGCATCGGATGGTGCGTTGCAATCGTATATGATTTTTAAGTATGGCACTGGCGAGTATCCAATAGAGGGAGAAAGTTATGATGCAGATGGAATTATTAGGAGTACAACCTATTACGACGAGGATTTTAACCTCGTAAAATCCAAGAGCGTCATTGCAAATAACTTTAACGGTTCGTGGGAAGTTGGAGGATATGAAATTTGTTACTATGATGGAGAAGGTAATGTTACAAAGTCTGAAATCTATGACTTGGATGGTAATTTAATTGATATACAGTAATGTTAAGAGCAATTGAATGGTGTCAAAACTGCTCGTAAAGGCAGTAATTGCAAGAGAGGAAACGGGCGAAAAATAAGCCTACAAATTTGGATAGCGATGATGCGAAAGGAAATCTGGAGGTGCTATGACAAAGAAGATAATGTAATTAGCGAAGAATGGTATGAATAGTAATTTACATTTCAAGAAAATCCGCAACGCTAATGACCTTTGGATTATTGACTGCTGATTCCAGAAAATCTTTATCACCGGTAATTAGATAATCGGCACCGGCATCAAGTGCGGCGCGTAGTATAGGACGGTCTTTATCATCGCGTATCAGCTTTTCTGTGGCGTCGGCAATATTTGGAGTACGAACTACTTCTATTATTGAAAAAGCGGCGAGCAAGAACTCATCAAGGTCGTTTACTCTGTCTGGAAATTTTTCGCTGAACTTGCGGCGAAGTTCATTAACTACGTAGTCACAAGTCACCGCTTGGTAGGGTGAAAGTAATGCTTTTTGCAACGCAAACGCAACCCTACCATTAGGGAAAAGTATAGCTGAAATAAAAATATTTGTGTCAATCATTATGCGGGTCATAGAATCTCCTTACGGCGTGAGTTGGTAATCCAATCGGCGACATCTTCTTCACTGAAGAAACCAGCTTTTTCAGCTTCGCCGGTCATCGTTTCTTGGAATTTCATGAGTGCATATATTGCAGAATTGACCACACGCACATTCCCATCTTCAACGATGAATGTAACTCGATCACCTGTATTGATTCCAAGTGCAAGGCGCACATTTTTTGGAATTGTAACTTGGCCTTTAGACATAACTCTGGCATCATTTGCAAATGCTACGTTAGACATTTAATCACCTCCTTAGTAAAAGTAGGAAAGTAGGGAAGTAGGGAAGTAGGGATTCCCTACTTAGATTATAAAATATTAAATAAGACAATGCAAGCATATTAAAGAAATGACTATAATTGTGATTTGCTTGCATAGGTTTATATGGAAAAAACTTGCATTAGGGGGGGGTATGGTAAAATCTCCTTGTAAATAAACATCGTGGAGGAGAAGAGAATGGGACTTAACGAATATAACTATCAGAAGTTTAAGGAACAACTTTTTGGGCATTTGGTGAAGATGGCAATTGGGTTCGTTATAGGTTTTCTTGTTATCGCAATGTTCGAGAAAGATCCAAACATAGTTCGCAGGATTGGTGCAGGAATGCTATTCGCAGGGATGCCTTACGCTTGGTCAGTTATACCTATCAAAATTATCCCGACGAACATTTTAGGACTGTTTGTGTTGATTTGTAAATTTGCAATCGCTCTTAGTTTTGGTTGGATTATAACCGCAATATCATTCACGTACAATTTAATACAATTCGTTAGGTATGACGGAAAATTAACAGATGAAAAAACAAAGGCTACGGCAGGTTATGACGAAGCATCTGATTGCAGGAACATTGAGGAAGAAGAAATTACTGTTGGCAGTAGCTCAAAAGGTAATTAGCACTCTCAACTTGACAGTGCTAATGAAAGTGATATAATAATTGTGGTGCCCGTTTGGGTGCCACAATTTTGTTTTAATGGGGGCAACAAACATGAAAAAGAAACAGTTCAAGGCAGAATCCAAAAAGCTTTTGGATATGATGATTAACTCCATTTACACGCACAAGGAAATATTCCTTCGTGAAATCATTTCAAATGCCAGCGATGCAATAGACAAGCTCTATTACCGGGAGCTTACCGAGAAAAAGACGGGACTTTCCCGCAGCGATTTCAAAATACGCATTGAGGTAAACAAGGATACCCGCGAAATTACAATCAGCGACAACGGTATAGGAATGAACGAGGCGGAGCTTGAGTCAAACCTCGGTACTATCGCGCGCAGCGGATCGCTTGACTTTAAAAAAGACGAAGCCAATGCAGAGGGCATGGCAAAGGAAGACATCAACATCATCGGACAGTTCGGCGTAGGCTTCTACTCGGCATTTATGGTAGCTGACAGAGTCACCGTAGTGACAAAGAAGTTCGGTGAGGATACAGCATTCCGCTGGGAGAGCGAGGGTGCGGCAGGCTACAGCATAGAGCCTTGCGAAAAGAGCAGCCACGGTACGGATGTAACCCTTCACATAAAGGAAAACACCGCAGAGGAAAACTATGATACGTATCTCGATCAGTACGGCATTCAGAGCTTGGTAAAGAAGTATTCGGATTATATCACTTATCCTATCCTCATGAACGTAGAGACCGAAAAGGCTCTGCCAAAGGAAGAGGGCAAGGAGGACGAGGAAACAAAATACGAAACAGTCATCGAGGAACGCACGTTAAACAGCATGGTTCCTATCTGGAAAAAGAACAAATCCGAGCTCAAGGATGATGACTACAATAACTACTACAGGGAAAGATTCTACGATTTCACGGAACCTGCACTGCACATCCACACAAAGGCAGAGGGCCAGGTTTCGTACGATGCTCTGCTTTACGTACCTTCCAAGGCACCGTACAATTATTACAGCAAGGAATACGAAAGAGGCCTCGCACTCTACACAAACGGCGTGCTGATTATGGAAAAGTGTGCGGATCTGCTTCCTGAATATTTCAGCTTTGTGCGCGGCGTAGTCGACAGTGCCGATTTGTCGCTTAACATTTCGCGTGAGATGCTGCAGCACGATAGACAGCTCAGGCTTATCGAAAAAAATCTCGAAAAGAAGATCAGTGCAGAGCTTATAAAGCTGCAGACTGAGGACAGAGAAAAGTATGCCGCATTCTTCAAGGAGTTCGGCATGCAGATAAAGTTCGGCTGCTACGATAGCTACGGACTGAACAAGGACAAGCTGCAGGACCTCCTCGTTTACTATTCATCGCTTAACGAAGAGCGCCCGACCACGCTTAAGGAGTACATCGGCCGTATGAGAGAAGGCCAGGAAAAGATCTACTACGCAAGCGGCGAAAGCCTCGACAAGATCAAGGCACTGCCTCAGACAGAGGCGGCCGAGGCAAAGGGCTACGAAGTGCTCTACATGACAGACCACATCGACGAGTTCTGCGTACAGATGATGATGAATTACGACGGCAAGCAGTTTGCAAACATCTGCGCAGCTGATTTCGACCTCTCCACAGATGCCGAAAAGGAAGAAATAAAAAAGGAAAATGAAGAGGCAAAGGATATCTTAAAGGTGATGAAGGATGCGCTCGGAGATTCCGTAAAGGAAGTGCGCTTTACAAATCGCCTGGCAAAATACCCTGTGTGCCTCACAAGCGCAGGCGAGCTTTCCATCGAGATGGAAAAGACATTAAACGCAATGCCGACATCCGAAAAGGTAAAGGCAGATTTGGTGCTTGAAATAAATGCCGATCACAAAATTGCAGGCAGCGTAAAGGCGCTTGCAGGCAACGAAGAAAAGTTAAAGGATTATGCGGTTATTCTTTACGATATGGCTCGCATGATTTCGGGACTCAGCGTAGAAGACCCTGCAAAGCTTTCCGAGCTTGTCTGCGGACTTATGTAAGAGAAAGAGACGATAATGGATTATATAAAGGGAACGATTGTAACAACAACCGGCGAGCTTGACGGGGTCGAGGCCTTGCTGATGGACATGGGAATTGACTCGCTCGAAATAAACGACCCACGCGATATAGAGGATCTCCTTAACAAAAAGAATGATTATGACTGGGACTATATAGATCCAAAGGTAATGGCCCGGTCGGGAGAAGAGCCTTCAATCAGCTTTTATCTCAGCGATGATGAAGAGGGCAGAAAGAAAGCGTGCGAGGTGGAAAAGCTTTGCGCCGAAAAGGGCTTTCACTGCGAGACCGGCGTAGTCAGCGATTCAGAGTGGAAGGACAAATGGAAGGAATACTTCAAGCCCGCTCACATTACAGATCGCATCGTCGTAAAGCCGACGTGGGAGCCGTATGCGAAAAAGGAAGGCGAGCTCGTAATAGAAATCGATCCCGGTGCGGCTTTTGGCACGGGAACACATCCTACAACCACAGGCTGCATTACGCTTTTGGAAAAATATCTGAAACCGGGCATGAGCGTTCTCGATGTCGGCTGCGGCAGCGGCATACTTGCAATTGCGGCAGGGCTTCTCGGTGCGGGAGATGTGCTTGGGATAGAAATCGACCCTGTGGCGGTGGAAATAGGAAGGGAAAATGTCGAGCTTAACAGACTCTCCGGCAGAGTAAAGGTTTGCTGCGGCGACTTGACAAAGGGAGTAGACTACGAAGCTGATATTGTCGTTGCTAACCTGATGGCCGACCTTGTAAAGATGCTAACAGGTGATGTGGCGCGCCATATCAAAAAAGGTGGCATCTATATTTCATCGGGGATACTGCTTGAGCTTAAAGAAGAGCTTTGCGATTTCATAGAGGTCTGCGGTTTTGAAATTATTGACGTTTATGAAAACGAAAATGACGGCGGATGGTGTGCAATAGCGGCCAGACTGAAATAGGCAAATAAACTCGCGAGGTAGCTATGGGTAAAATATTTGTAAGTCCGGGCGAAATTTCGGACGCAACAATTGATATAACAAATCCGGGAGATGTTCATCATCTGACCAGAGTGCTGCGCGTAAAATGCGGAGACGAGCTCGAAATATCCGATGGAGTCAAATGGGAATACGTTACCCGTATCGAGGAAATTGAAAAGGACAGAATCGTGTGCCGCATAGAGGATCGCCAGGCTCACTCGAGGGAACCGAAAACAAGAGTGACTCTCTATCAGGGCTTCCCAAAGGGAGCAAAGATGGACACCATTATTCAGAAATGCGTGGAGCTGGGTGCACACGAAATCGTACCTGTATATATGGACAGAAGCATCGTCACCGACACCGGAAAGGGCGAAAAAAAGGCGGAGCGCTGGCAAAAAATCGCAGATGAAGCGGCGACTCAGTGCAGACGGGGAATTCGGCCAAATATAGCCATTCCCGAGAAAGCAAGTAAAATATTTAATAGGATAGTTAAACATAAACTTATCATTTTGCCCTATGAAAATGAGGAGGGCAGATCGCTGAAGGATGCACTTGCCGATTTTAGGAAAAATCATCCGGAGGATGCGGAAAAGGGTGCGGATATTGCTCTCATAATAGGTCCCGAGGGCGGCTTTTCGGACAAGGAGGTTGCCTGTTTCAGGGAAGCGGGGGCAGAGGTAGTGTCACTCGGCAAAACCATTCTTCGCACGGAAACGGCGGGGCCTGCGGCGCTTGCCATGATAATGTACGAACTGGAGTTATAATTTATGAAGGTCAGCTTTTACACCCTCGGGTGCAGAGTAAATCAATACGAGACGGAAATGCTAAAGGAAAGGTTCCGTGCAGCCGGTTACGAGACGGTAGGTGAGGAGGAATTCGCCGATGTATATGTAATCAATACCTGCACGGTTACAAGCCTTGCCGATCGAAAGAGCCGTCAATATATACGCCGGATGAAGAGAATGAATCCGGCTTCTTTCATTTGCGTGACAGGCTGCTATGCTCAGATCAGCCCCGAAGAGGTTGCTGACATCGAAGGCGTTGACCTGGTGGTGGGGACCTCAGACAAGGGCAGAATTCCTGAGCTGGTGGCAAGCAGGCTGAGCGCGGAATGTCAAAGCTGCGGCACGGGCCTTGGCTCAGGCGCAAATCATGACACGGACGCCGTTATTTTCGTACGCTCTCACGAATCGGGCGAGGAATACATCGAAACGGGTGCCGTCGAGAGCATGGAGGGACGAACCAGAGCTTACATAAAGGTGCAGGAGGGCTGTAACCGCTTCTGTACCTATTGCGAAATACCTTTTGCAAGGGGAGATGTGCGCTCCCGCCAGCCGATGAAGGTGCTCGAAGAGGCAAAAATGCTCATAGACAGGGGCTTTAAGGAAATCGTGCTGACTGGAATAAATACGGCGCTCTATGGGACTGAAAAACACTTCAGACCTGAGTTTCCAAGCGGCGGCAGCTGCGATAAATACATTCGGCTTTGGGCAGAGTCATGCGGCGGGGACGGAGCCTGCAAATACGGCACGGGACTGGAGCTGCTGCTATCCATGCTTTGTGATATAGACGCAGATTTCCGCATTCGCATAAGCAGTCTGGAGCCTACCGTAGTCAGATCCGAAGATGTGCTGAGGCTGTTAAAGTACGACAAGCTGTGCCATCACCTGCATCTGTCGCTTCAGTCGGGCAGCAACAATGTCTTGAAGGCTATGAACAGACACTATACGCGCGAAGAGTATATTGAAATAGCAAAGGCACTTTATGAATTCGATCCATGCTTCGGCATCAGTGCGGACATAATTGCAGGCTTTCCGGGAGAAAGTGAGTCGGATTTTTCCGAGAGCACGGATATGGAAATGCAGATACCGTTTTGCAAGGTTCACGCCTTTGATTACAGCAAGCGACCCGGAACAAAGGCTGCCGAAATGAAGGGGCAGCTCGATCCGCAGGTAAAAAAGCGCAGAGTAAAGGAGCTGATACGCTGCGGAGAAATCAGCCAGAAAAAATTTTTTGAGAAATGCATAGGCAGTGAAAGAGTTGTTCTGGTTGAGGAATATATAGAAGAGCTGAGTATTTATGCAGGATACACTGATAATTATGTAAGAACGTATATCTACGCAGATAATGATATTTTAGGCACTTTTGTCACTGTCAGACTCGAAAAAGAATTCCGTGACGGAATGCTTGGAAAATGCCTTTAAACACTTGTTTTTTGTTTAAAAATGATGTATATTTCGGTAAAAGTAATATAAATAAGGAAGGAGTATAAACGATGTCAGATTGTATTTTTTGCAAGCTTGCAAGCGGCGAGATCCCGACAAACGTGGCATACGAGGACGATAAAATCTTTTGCTTCCACGATGCGGAGCCGCAGGCACCTGTCCATGTTTTAGTTATTCCGAAAAAGCACATAGCTTCACTGGACGATCTGAAACCGGAAGATGAAGCCCTGATGGGTTATATTACAATGAAAATACCTGAAATTGCGAAAAAGCTCGGGCTGGATAACGGCTACAGAGTTGTTTGCAATTGCGGTGAGGATGCATTCCAGACCGTAAAGCATCTCCATTTCCATGTACTCGGTAAACGTAAGCTTTCCTGGCCGCCGGGCTGATGTAAACAGTATTCAGTGGAAATATTAAGAGAAAAGTAAGTAGGATGCGAGTAATAGAGTATTTTAGCAGTATGGGCGCTCGCCCGTCTGATGTACACAGATATCACAAACAGATAGAGGGGTACAACCTGAAAGCGCTGTTTCGCTACAGCGGCATGGTAGTACCTCTTGCTGTGGTTGTCATCCTCACTTCATTCTTTTATGAGGAGGGTGCGGATACCATAGCGGCCATGGCTGTGGCATGCGGCCTTTCTGTCGTTACAATGTGGCTGTCATACAGATACTATAACAGCAATAATCGAAACCGTGTTCTGATATATGCGTTTTTAACGACATATAATATTTTAATGTACGGTATAGCAATTTATACCGGCGTCTTTGCAAACCGCACCAGCGTGGGACTGCTTTTTATCCTGCTTTTGATGGTAGTGCAGCTGAATTACCTGATATCTCCTATATGGAGCATGATAATGACGCTGATTCCTTGTGCGGCCTTTTGCGTGTCGAGCATACTTTGCAAGGTACCCGATCTCTATCTTCAGGACTGCAGAAATGCCCTGATTACATTTGTGGCGGGGACAGTGCTCGGCTTTATAAACTCCAGGGAAAGAATGCAGTTTATCGTTGCGAACGGCAGACTCACCAGAGAAGTCGGCATGCTTTCATATGCGACCGAAACCGATCCTTTGACGGGACTTTACAATAAAATTGTCACTCAGGAAAAGCTCGCAGATCTTGCCAGAGACTGCGCTGACAAAAAGTACAGCATATTTGCCGCTCTGATAGATATAGACTTTTTCAAAATGTACAACGACACCTACGGGCATCCGATGGGCGATGAGGTACTGAGGAGAGTGTCGATGAAGATGAAGAGGCTTGCCGAGGAATATGATATTATTTCCGGCAGGGTCGGAGGAGAAGAGTTCCTGCTCTGTGGTGTGGTCGGGAGCGAAAATCAGGCAATCAGGATTTGCGAGAGGCTGCGCTACGATATAGAAAGCCAGAAAATCGAGCATATCAAGTCCGAGGCTGCACCGGTGCTGACCATTAGCGTCGGAGTGGTATTCGAGAGCATGGGCGGAGAGCTTACATCCGATGAGCTTTACGAGCTGGCGGATAAAGCACTTTATCAGGCAAAGCGTTCGGGCAGAAACTGTGTTAAACGCTACCCGTTAAAAAATGCTTGATTATTTGATGATTTGGTATTATAATACTTGTGTTATGTGCGATTCCGTTCAAGCATTATATTTCGAAATAAGGCAGGAGGTGAGTTAGAATATGGCACAGGTTATCGTAAGAGAAAACGAAAGTCTTGAAAGCGCTCTGAAGAGATTCAAGAGATCATGCGCAAGAGATGGCGTAATGTCCGAGCTTAGAAAGAGAGAACATTATGAAAAGCCAAGCGTACGCAGAAAGAAAAAGTCCGAGGCAGCAAGAAAAAAGGCAAAGAAATACTAATTCACATTTTCATGCATAACATTGCGAAAGAGGTGTTAAAATGACCTTAAAGGACAGATTAACAGAAGACTTCAAAGAGGCAATGAAGGCTCATGACGAAGTCAAAAAAAACACAATCAGCTTTGCTCGTGCGGCTATAAAGCAGTACGAGGTAGATCACAGAGGCGAAGAACTTGACGATGCAGCTATCGCTCAGATTCTGCAAAAGCAGGTAAAAATGAGAAGAGACGCCCTCGCCGATTTTGAAAAAGCAGGAAGAACGGATTTGGCAGATTCATACAAGGCTGAAATCGAGGTATTAAATGCATATCTCCCTAAGCAGCTCACCGAAGAAGAAATCATGGCTATCGTAAAGGAAACCGCAGCAGCTCTCGGTATCGAGGGCGGCAAGCAGAACATGGGCAAGCTCATGGGACCTGTAATGGGTAAGGTTAAAGGCGTGGCCGATGGTAATGCGGTAAAGAAGGCTGTCGAAGCTTTTCTCGCATAACAGAATATTGATATTAAACAGGAGAGAGATCTCCTGTTTTTTATTGCAGCTGCTACTGTAATCGGTTTTTTCGATAACGGGCACGGGGCAATTTATGTGTTTATCTATGTATCAACATCGGTAAACTTGTTATATTCACATTAATCGGGTATAATAGTAGATGTATAACTATGAGAAGGGAGACCGGAATTTGACCACACGTGCAATTGACCAAACCATTGATGTCGTAATGCTGTTCGGAAATCTCGATGAGAATCTGAAAGCAGTCGAAGAGCACTGCAATGTTCAGATAGTTCAAAGGGACGGTGAGCTTATCATAACAGGCGATAATGAACCTCTGGCAGAGTTTATCCTGCAGGAATTTATCGGGATACTGTCAAAGGGCGAGCCGCTGGATCAGCAAAAGGTCAGCTATGTCATCAGTCTTGCGGATGAAGGTGTTTCCTACACCGAAACCAGGATGGACAAAGATATACTCTGCTTCACACACAGAGGAAAGCCTATAAAGCCGAAAACACTGGGCCAGAGGGAATATGCGGAGTGTATCAGAAAGCATGATGTTGTGTTCGGCATAGGCCCCGCAGGCACGGGCAAGACATATCTTGCGGTTGCAATGGCAATCTCGGCTTACAAGCAAAAGCAGGTTCAAAAGATTATTCTCACAAGACCGGCGGTTGAAGCCGGCGAGAGACTTGGATTCCTGCCGGGCGACATGCAGGAAAAGGTCGACCCTTACCTTCGCCCTCTGTATGATGCTCTGTACGACATACTCGGCAGAGATGCGGCACTGAAAATGAAGGAAAAAGAGTTCATCGAAGTGGTGCCGCTTGCTTACATGAGAGGACGTACGCTCGATTCGAGCTTTATCATTCTCGACGAAGCCCAGAACACCACCAGAGAACAGATGAAGATGTTCCTCACCAGAATGGGCTTTGGCTCAAAGATGATTATCACAGGCGACGTAACGCAGATAGACCTGCCGCGCGGCAGACGTTCGGGGCTTGTGGAGGCTTCAAAGATTCTAAAGAATGTGGACGGCATAGACTTTTGCTATCTGAAGGACGTGGATGTGGTACGTCACGAGATGGTAAAGAAAATTATCGGTGCATATGACCGCTACTACGAAAAGAATCCGGACGAGCTTTATGAAGATTAATATGGCGACAGCAGCCAAGCATATAAAATCTACAGAAAGAGAGAAACAGAAAATTGGAGCTATTATTTGACGAAGAAAAAATGCCTGATGCTGAAGTCATTGCCAAGATGTATGATGCGGCGATCAGGTGCATGGAGTACGCAAAGGTAGGAGACGATCAGGTTGAAATCAGCCTTTCACTCGTTTCACCGGAAGAAATACGCCAGCTGAACAAGGATTATCGCGGTGTTGATGCGGTGACCGATGTTCTGTCATTTCCACAGTATACGGATTTTGACGATCTGCCCGAGGGTGAGCCTGTAGAGCTCGGAGATGTAATCATCTGCGAGGAGAGGGCGCACGAGCAGGCAAAGGAGTTTGGTCATTCATATGACAGAGAACTTTTATATCTCTTTACACACAGCGTTTTCCACCTCCTCGGTTACGACCATATGCAGGAGGAGGAAAAGGCAAAGATGAGAGAAGCTGAGGAAACGGTTCTCTCGGCAATGGGACTCGAAAGGAAATAGTAATGAAGTACAGGGATTTATACAGGAAGGCTCAGGAGATGCTGGAATATTCCTACGCACCGTTTTCAAAGTTTCACGTCGGGGCTGCACTGCTGGCTAAAAGCGGTGAGGTTTATACGGGGTGCAATGTTGAAAACTCGTCTTTTGGCGGCACTATTTGCGCAGAACGTACAGCCATGGTAAAGGCCGTCTCCGAAGGAAGCAGAGAATGGGAAGCGATTGCCATTGTATCTTCCGAAGGAAAGGCTTGGCCTTGCGGCATTTGCAGACAGTTCATGCGTGAATTTGTTGATGATGATTTTATCATCATTACGGGCGATGACGTGGAGCATCTCGAAACCTATACGATGACCGAAATTTTACCGGAAGGCTTTAAGTTATAATTATGAAGACAGGATTTGTGGGAATTATAGGCAGGCCTAATGTGGGGAAGTCCACGCTGCTTAACGCCATACTCGGCGAAAAGATAGCCATTACGACGGACAAACCGCAGACGACCAGAAACAGCATCAGAGGAATATATACCTGTGAGGATTCGCAGATTGTATTCATTGATACGCCGGGGATACACAAGCCAAAGAACAAGCTGGGTTCATATATGGATGAAATGGCAGTAAACACACTCAGAGAGGTTGATGCTGTCATATTCATTGTGGACAGCAGTCCAAAGGACGGTTCGGGCGATTCATACGTGCTGGACAAACTGAAGGAAACTCAGACGCCTAAAATTCTTGTGATAAACAAGATAGACAAAATGCCTCCCGAGGTCTTCAAGGAAACCTATGATTATTACGAAGGCTTGGGGCTGTTTTCAAAGGTTATGGGAATATCGGCCCTCGAAGGAAAGAATGTGGATGACCTCCTGGAGCACGCAAAATCGCTTCTGGAGGAAGGTCCTATGTATTTCCCTCCCGATATGGTTACAGACCATCCCGAAAGATTTATTGTCAGCGAAATAATCAGAGAAAAGGCGCTGCTCTATCTGAGAGACGAAGTGCCGCACGGGATTGCGGTCGAGATAGAAGCCTTCAGGGAAGGCAAAGACCTGACGAGCATAAACGCCTGCATTTACTGCGAAAAGAAGTCGCACAAGGGCATTATACTTGGCAGCGGCGGCAAGAAAATCAAAGGTATTGGCAGAGCTGCACGGCTCGAAATAGAAGGCTTGCTCGGCACAAAGGTTTATCTGGAGCTCTGGGTAAAGGTAAAGGAAAACTGGAGAGATTCGGATTTTGCCCTCAGCAACTTCGGATACAAGGAAAACTAAAGCTATGTATGTAGATACCGACGGGCTGGTTATACGCCAGATAAAGACGGGCGACGGACGCAGAATGTTACTGCTGCTGACAAGGAAGTACGGCAAAATCAGCGCCGGGACATCGATAAACGAAAGAGGCAAAAGCAAAAGTGCCTTGGCGATACGCCCATTCACATACGGACATTACGACATATTTAAAGGGCGCAGTGCTTACTCGCTAAACGGTGCGGAGGTAAAGAGCAGCTTTTATGCGATAGGCGAAGATATCGACAAGTTCATGCTTGCCTCGCAGGTGCTCGAGTTTACCGAAAAGCTGCTGCCTGAAGAGGAGCCTAACGAAAAGATTTTTGATCTGCTGCTTGATTTTTTAAGTCTGCTCACGCAAAGAAAGGCAAAGCTGGAGACTCTTTCTTCGGGATACGCCTTCAAGGCGCTTAAATATGCAGGTCTGGAGCCGCAGCTGAATGTATGCTCATCATGCGGGAGCAGGTTGAAAAAGGAAGAGGGCAGAAACGATTTCGTTTACTTTTCGGTAAAGGACGGCGGTATTATTTGTGAGGAATGCAAAGACAAGCTTTTTCAAGGTAATGCGCCGGGCTCGAATTTGATTTATAAGGTGCGCTTTGATATAATTGATATATTAAAGTATTTTATAAACAACCCTTTGGAAAGCTTAAAAAACGTGGGCCTTTCCGAGGAAAGTCAAAAAGATGTTTCGACTATTCTTGGCTCGTACATCAGCTATCATTTGGGGATAGACAGTATGAAGTCAAAGGATATATACAAATCGTTACTTAGAGAGTAATTTAAGGAGGTATTTTTATGGATATCACAGTAGAAATGATTGATCAGGTCAAAGACAGAACAGGGGTTAGCTACAAAGAAGCAAAGGAAGCGCTCGAAAGATCGGGCGGGAATGTCGTTGATGCCATCATCGACATCGAAGAATCACTTGGAGCAAGCACAAAGAGAGCCGAAGCAAAGGACGGCAAGCAGATTATAGAAAAGCTGAAGGAGCTCGTTAAAAAGGGTAACGTATCCAAAATCCTCATAAAGAGGGAAGGAGAGGTCGTAATGAATCTGCCTGTAAATGCGGGAATCATTGCGGGACTTGTTGCACCTTGGGCCAGCCTTTTCGCAATTATCGCAGCATTCGGATTCAAGTGCGATATCGAGGTTGTTAAAGACGACGGCAGCATCCTCGATGTCAGCGAAATGACTAACGAAAAGATTGGTACAGCTGTAGAAAAGGGTTCGGTTTTTGCTAATGAACTCAAGGAAAAAGGCTTTGCAGTATATGAAACCGTAAAGGAAATGGGCGGTGAAGCATACGAGCAGGTAAAGGAAAAGGCTGCTGCTTACAAGGAACAGTTCGATTTTGATGAAGACGAAGTCGATGCCGACGATTCAGAAGGTGTCGAAATCGACAAAGAATAAAGAATAGAGAGGTTTACACATTATGGGCAATGAAATAACGATGGAGAAGGTTGTAGCACTTGCAAAAAACAGAGGTTTTGTATTCCCGGGCTCCGAAATTTACGGCGGACTTGCAAACACCTGGGATTACGGTCCACTCGGAGTTGAGCTCAAAAATAATATCAAGCAGGCATGGTGGAAGAAATTCGTACAGACAAATCCGTACAATGTCGGTCTGGATGCAGCGATTCTGATGAATCCGCAGACATGGGTCGCATCGGGTCATTTGGGCGGATTCTCGGATCCTCTGATGGACTGCCGTGAATGCCATGAAAGATTCAGAGCAGACAAGCTTATCGAAGACTGGTGCAAGGAAAACAACTTTGAATTACCAAAGCCTATCGATGCTTTCTCGCAGGAAGAAATGAAAAATTTCGTGGACGAGAAGAACATCACTTGCCCGACATGCGGTAAACACAATTTTACAGATATACGTCAATTCAACCTGATGTTCAAGACATTCCAGGGAGTAACCGAGGATGCCAAAAACACAGTTTATCTTCGTCCTGAAACGGCACAGGGTATATTCGTAAACTTCCCTGCCGTTCAGAGAACAACACGTAAAAAGATGCCGTTTGGTATCGGTCAGATCGGTAAGTCGTTCCGTAACGAAATCACACCGGGTAACTTCATCTTCCGTGTTCGTGAGTTCGAACAGATGGAGCTTGAGTTCTTCTGTGAGCCGGGAACCGACCTTGAATGGTTCAGCTACTGGAGAAAGTTCTGCAAGGACTGGCTCCTGTCACTTGGCATGAAAGAGGAGAACCTGCGTCTCCGCGACCACGATCCTGAAGAGCTCTGCTTCTACTCAAAGGCAACAACAGACTTTGAGTTCCTGTTCCCATTCGGCTGGGGCGAGCTTTGGGGCGTTGCGGACAGGACGGATTACGACCTGACTCAGCACCAGAACACATCCGGAAAGGACATGACCTACTTCGATCAGGACAGAAACGAGAGATACATTCCGTATGTTATCGAGCCTTCGCTTGGCGTGGAGAGATGCTTCCTCGCATTCCTCTGCAACGCATACGAGGAGCAGGTTATAGGTCAGGACAAAAACGGCAATGATGATGTACGTAACGTGCTTCATTTCCACCCTGCACTGGCACCTTTCAAGTGTGCTGTGCTGCCGCTTTCAAAGAAGGAAGAATGCACATCTGTCGCAGAGCCGCTGTTTGAGGAGCTTTCACAGCACTTCATGGTTGACTACGACGCTGCAGGCTCTATCGGAAAGCGCTACAGAAGAGAAGATGAAATCGGTACACCGTTTTCAATCTGCGTTGACTTTGAATCAAAGGAAGACGGCTGCGTAACAGTTCGCGACCGCGACACAATGGATCAGGTTCGCATTCCTATTTCCGAAGTTCGCAGCTACATAGAAGAAAGACTTAAGTTTTAATTAGTTCCAAACAGTCGAAAGACTTTTAAGATTTTATGATTCAAATTAAAAAAGGAGATAATGACAAAATGGAGAAGTTTGTGTATTCCTTTAATGAGGGATCCAAAGACATGCGCAGCCTCCTCGGAGGTAAGGGCGCTAACCTGGCAGAAATGACAAAAATCGGTTTACCTGTACCTTTCGGTTTCACGGTAACAACCGAGGCTTGCAACAAGTACTATGATGAAAACTGCACTATCGCAGACAGCATAGTTGCCGAGATTTACGAAAAGCTGGCAGAGCTCGAAAACGTAACCGGAAAGAAGTTCGGTGACGTTTCCAATCCGCTGCTCGTTTCAGTAAGATCCGGTGCCGCATTCTCAATGCCGGGCATGATGGATACAATCCTGAATTTAGGTTTAAACGACAACACAGTTGAAGGTCTCGCAAAGCTTACAGAAAACGAAAGATTTGCTTACGACTCATATCGCAGATTCATTCAGATGTTCGGCGATGTTGTAATGGAGATCAGCAAGTCAAAGTTTGATGCAATTTTCGATGCTTGCAAGGAAAAGAACGGTTGCAAATATGACGTAGAACTTACTACAGAAAACTTAAAGGAAATCATCGTAGGTTACAAAAAGCTGGTAAAGGAAGAAATGGGCAGAGATTTCCCACAGGAGCCTAAAGATCAGCTGATGGAAGCTGTTAAGGCTGTATTCAGATCATGGAACAACGAAAGAGCCATCCTCTACAGACAGCTCAACGACATTCCGGGCAGCCTCGGAACAGCAGTAAATGTACAGTCAATGGTATTCGGAAACATGGGTAATACCTCCGGTACAGGCGTAGCATTTACTCGTAACCCTGCAAACGGTGAAAACAAGGTATTCGGTGAGTTCCTTGTAAATGCACAGGGTGAAGACGTAGTAGCGGGTATCCGTACTCCACAGCCTATCGCAGAGATGGCAAGCGCATTCCCTGAGGTTTACACAAAGTTCACAGAAATCGCTGAAATCCTCGAAAAGCACTATACAGATATGCAGGACATGGAGTTTACCGTAGAAAGAGGCAAGCTCTTCATGCTCCAGACTCGTAACGGAAAGAGAACAGCTGCGGCTGCTGTAAAGATTGCGGTAGATATGGTTGAAGAAGGCCTGATTGATAAGAAGACAGCCATCACACGTATCGAGCCTGCTCAGATCGACCAGCTGCTCCACCCTACATTCGAAAGCGAAAGCCTCTCAAAGGCAGCAAAGATCGCAAAGGGACTTCCTGCTTCTCCGGGCGCTGCATGCGGTATGATCTACTTCAACGCAAGCGATGCTGAAAAGGCAGTAGCAGAAGGCAAGAAGGCAGTTCTCGTTCGTCAGGAAACTTCTCCTGAGGACCTCGCCGGCATGGTTGCCGCAGAAGGCATCCTCACCGCACGCGGCGGTATGACAAGCCACGCTGCTGTAGTAGCTCGCGGCATGGGTAAGTGCTGCGTTGCAGGCTGCGCGGAAATCTCCGTAAGCGAAGAAAACAAGACTCTCGTTGTCGGCGACAAGACCTACAAGGAGGGCGACTATATCTCACTCGACGGTACTACAGGTACTGTATACGAAGGACAGATCAAGACCGTTGCTCCTGAGCTTTCAGGCGACTTCGGCACTATCATGAAGTGGGCTGACGAGATCAGAACATTAAAGGTTAGAACAAATGCCGATAATCCTCGCGATGCAAAGCAGGCTGTACTCTTCGGCGCAGAAGGTATCGGCCTCTGCCGTACAGAGCACATGTTCTTCGAAGAAGAAAGAATTCCTGCCGTTCGTCGTATGATTATGGCTGACAGTGAAGCAGAGAGAAGAGAAGCTCTTGCGGCACTCCTGCCTTACCAGAAGAGCGACTTCAAGGGCATCTACGAGGCAATGGGCGACAGACCTGTTACAATCAGACTTCTGGACCCACCTCTCCACGAGTTCATTCCTCATACAGACGAGGAAATGAAGGTTCTCGCAAAGCAGATCAACGTTCCGTTTGAAAAGCTCCAGGCAAAGGGCGCAGAGCTCCACGAGTTCAACCCAATGCTCGGTCACAGAGGCTGCCGTCTTGCCGTAACATATCCTGAAATCGCAGAGATGCAGGCAGAGGCTATCATCCGTGCGGCTATCGAGCTCAAAAAGGAAAAGAATATGGACATCGTTCCTGAAATCATGATTCCTCTCGTTGGCTCAAAGAAGGAACTCGCTTTCGTAAAGAAGGTTGTAGTTGAAACTATCGAAAAGTGCTTCGAAAAGGAAGGCATCAAGTTCGATTACCTCGTAGGTACGATGATTGAGGTTCCTCGCGCAGCACTTACTGCTGATGAAATCGCTGAAGAAGCTGAATTCTTCTCCTTCGGTACAAACGACCTGACTCAGATGACTCTGGGCTTCTCACGTGATGATACAGGCAAGATTATCAAGGAATACAAGAGACTCGGCATCTTCGAAGAAGATCCGTTCCAGTCGCTTGACCAGGTAGGCGTAGGCAAGCTCGTAAAGATGGCTGTAGAGCTCGGTAAGGCAACTCGCCCTAACATCAAGCTCGGCATCTGCGGCGAGCACGGCGGAGACCCTAAGACTATCGAATTCTGCCACAGAGTAGGACTCAACTATGTTTCTTGCTCACCGTTCCGTGTACCTATCGCAAGACTTGCAGCAGCACAGGCAGCTATCAAGGACGGTAAAAACTAATAACAGGCTATAAAAAATCCCTCACTGCAGAGTGCAGTGAGGGTATTTTTGTGGATATATCTACTTTGATCTTCTTCTGCGGTCGCGCCCGGTTTCCGAGTAGTAGCGCTTTTTATCGTCATACATTTCCTGTTCGGCGCATCTGATAAGTGCCAGTGCTTCGCTGCTTTCACCGGATGCATATCCGACGGATGCAATGCGGTCTTCGTTTTTTATGGCAGCAGTCAGCTTTTCCTTTAGCCTGTCGAAATCGGCCGGAGAAATGTCATAGAGCAAAACAACAAACTCGTCTCCGCTGATTCTGCAAATCAGGCCGTGGTTTTCGAATACAAGGCGTAAAATATCGGCAAAGCGCTGAATATAATTGTCTCCGGCAGTGTGGCCGAAGTTGTCGTTTATATATTTGAGAGCATTCAGGTCGCAGAACACGACGTCCAGATGATGGTGTTCGGATGCTTGATTGATTGCATTTTCGAAACCGCGTCGGTTTACAAGTCCGGTAAGTACATCCTGGGAAGAAACGCGGTCCAGAATTTTTTCGCGGATATAGGCTTCGTTTATTTCATGCTGCTTGATGAATGTAAAAATAATGGCGCAGGACAGAGCAGCGGCAATATATCCCAGCTGGAGATCAGGTGAAATGATTACCAGAATTCCGGCTATCAGCGGTAAAATCGCAAAAGAGCTGAGCGCCGTTGCGTTCCTCATTCCGAGGTGCTTTATATTCTTTACCAAAATAACCAAAAGAGCGATTATGGCGACGGCAGGCAGCAAAGTGATAAAATCACTCCACGGACCGTATTCACGGCTGTAATCGGTGAGAGTAAAGAACTTGCCGGTAAAATGGCCTATTATGATCAAAACAATATCGAGTATGCAGATCGCAAGCGAAGGATATATGGCATATTTGGGAACATCCTTTGTGCGCCTGATGATTGCGAGCATATAGAAAGAAAAAATAAAGAGACAAAGATCGATCAGCGCATATGATGGGAGAATCGTCAGATATAAAAGGACGTTGCTTTTACAATGACCTTCGAGGAGATATGACGCCGCATCAAAAGCCAGCCCGAGTATTGTAGCAATAATCAGGCACAGCAAGTAAAACTGATCGGAAGCTTTTTCACTCCCTTTTTCTTTATTGTCATTGTCCTTATAGCGTAAGCTAATCAGAATAGGCAGCAGGAAAAGCAAGCTGACTATTTCTGCTGATGCTATTAACAGTGTCATTAGTTACTCCTTTATCGGTCATAATATAGTGCACACTAGTCGGTATTTTAGCATAATTAGAATAAAAAGACTATATATTTTAGCGAAAATGTGCATAATTAAATAATTAATCGAAATAATTAACCGTTTAAAAGCTATTGACAAAAACACAGGAAGTTTTTAAATTTATTATGAAAATGCTTTTGCAAATTTTTAAAAGCAGGAGGACAGCTATGGAAAACAGCGAAATAATGAGAATGCCGATGATTGGAGACAAAGCTCCTGAGTTCAGGAGCATCACGACAAAGGGAAAGATTATTTTTCCGGATGATTACAAAGGAAAATGGGTAGTTTTCTTTTCGCATCCCGCAGATTTCACCCCGGTTTGCACTACGGAGTTTATTGCTCTTTCCAAAAGAGCCGAAGAGTTCAGGGCTATGAACACAGAGCTTTTGGGACTTTCAATCGACTCACTGCATTCGCATCTGGCATGGGCAAAGAATATTGAGGAAATAGACTGGAAGGGACAGGGACAGGTGACGGTTCCGTTTCCTATAGTTGCAGATATCAGCATGGCAGTGGCTAAAAAGTATGGAATGCTGCAGACAGTAGCATCCACGCAGACTGTAAGGGCGGTATTTATTATCGATCCCGATTCGATTATCAGGGCAATACTCTATTATCCTATGTCTACGGGCAGAAATATTGATGAGATAGCAAGAGTAATACAGTCCCTTCAAAAGCATGATGAGGAGAATGTAAATACACCTGCGGACTGGGTTCCGGGAGACGATGTGCTGCTGGGATCGCCGCTCACTTTGGAGGATGCGGAAAACAGAATAAAGGAAAAGGGCGAAGATTTGATCCCTTACGAGTGGTATCTTACCGCAAAGAAGGATTGCAAATAAAAGGTTAATGAATTATTAGCGGTGCGCTGCAAAAAATAATTGCTGCGCATCGTTTTTTATTTACAAAGATAGGTAAATAGTATATAATATGGTAATAAATGGAAAGCTTCAGGAATAAGCAGCTTATCGAAAGGAGATTAATAATGGGAAGTAGGATTGAGATTATAACAGATGATGCCGGTTACGGAAAGGCGCTTGCAGGCAGCCTGGCAGTGCACTACATGGGAATCAGCGTAAATACTGTAATTACGGATGAGGAGCTGGGGGATTACTTCATTGCAGGAGGAAAAAGAATCTGTAAATACATCAGCGTGCATGAAGCAGCGGCGGAAATTAAGACAGCGCTTGGAATTAATGCAGTGCAGAGGAGCCTCTTAAAAGACAGGCTCGTGATCGGACTTGTGGGATTACACGGAGGCTGCGGAGTCAGCAGCATTGCGGAGGGGCTTGGCAGGACGCTTGCTTTGTTTCACGGAAAGAGAGTGCTGTCGCTTTGCCTGGGTAATTTCGGGAGCGACTTTTGCGGCATAGGTGATGCACGGCTTGGCAGATTATTGTATGAAAGCAGAGCTTTGGATGATGAAGCGTTTGAGGAGAGGAGTGTACAGTGTGTCTCGCCCGACCCTTATGGCGTGTGGCATTTGGGCGTTAAAAACGGATATAATCCTTTAGCATTTGAAAATACTGAATTTGTCAGCGAATTTATTGAAAAATTGATGGCAAAGTTAAATCTAAACTTAACAATTCTTGACCTCGGTTCGGCCTCGGATATGGGACCGGAAAAGATGAAACTGCTCGATAAAACGGATTTTACCTTTGCCGTTATGTGTAGCAGAGAGGATATGAAGAGAGCATCAGACTTTGAAAATACAGTGAGATTAATTAGTGGAAATGAAGGGTTTTCAATTACGGGCTTAATAGTGAATCATATGGGGAATCGGGAAGACATTTTCGGTACTGAAACCGGAGCTGCCTGCGATTTTTCAGATGATGAAGGAATTCATATTGAGTTTTCGCCGGACAGCTTTAAACGGTCGGAAAGTGGGGTGGAACTCGATATCAGTCTGGAGTTTGGGCTTTGTCTTGAAAAGCTTGCATCAAAGCTTCTTGAAATGTGAGAAATGTCACACAATTTGTTGAAAATTATTTCTTTGTTGTGCTATGATAATGTTTATAGGAGAAATCCACAGTAATTATACTTTGGGGGTATATCTATGAAAGCTAGCTTTATCATAACTTCAGTCATGATACCGGCGTTTAACATTCTGGTATTTTGTATTTCTGCATTTATGGATGTGAATCCGATATTCGCGGTGATACCGTGCATTATCGGTTCTGTGCTGTTTGCGGTCGCGGGCTACAAGCTGACAATTGAGCCGTTTGTAGAGCAGTATCAAACTCTCGAGGAGGCATTCAACAATGTAAAGCGAAACGACCAGGCGAGAAGCGAGTTTGTTTACTCGATTTCACAGGCTTTTGAGCCACCGGTAAACGAAATCATAAAAACTACGCGCGAACTGGACAGACTGGGTATAGCAAAGGCTGAAAATTTCGAGAGAATGCAGGCAGAGGCGGATGCTGCGGCAAAGAAAAAGAATTATAATTACTTTGATCCGAACAAGAAGACTCTGTTCGATCCTACCGATGAAAAGAATCAAAAGATTGATCCTAATAAATACAAGGGTGAGCTGATCAGACAAAAGACAAAGGATCTGACCAATTCTGCGGAAAAGCTGGGTAATCTGGCAAAGGATATTGTGCTCTTTTCCGATGTACAGACCAAATCTCATGTGGCTCAGGGCGGCAGGTTTGATGTTGACAAGGCCGTTGACAAGGTAATGGAGGTTATGGGCAAATATGCAGGAGAAAAGGATATAGAAATCGATATAGATATTGAGGACGGACTCTATATCGAGGGTATTCAGGAACGCTTTGTCGCAATGCTTCAGAAGATTGTTGACAATGCGATAGTTTATTCGCGAAAGGGCAGCAGAATTTTAATCGAGGCAAACAGCGTCAGCGGATATGTTGTGGTTAACGTAAAGGACGAAGGCATGGGTATTCCACCGAGTGAAATCCCTAATGTATTCCAGAACTTTTACAGAGTGCAGCGTCTGACCGATCCGAATCCGAATGGTGCAGGCATGGGACTTGCAATTGTAAAGCAGATTGCGGAGCTCATGGATGCTGAAGTAAAAATAAAGAGTGCACTTAATGTGGGTACAACCGTAACATTGATTTTTAAACGAGGCATTGATTAAACTCAGAGGACTACTTCTATATGGAACATCTTGATAGCTTTATTCTGGATCTGGCGTTAATCCTCGCTGCGTCCAGCATAATAACAGTCATATTTAAAAAACTAAAGCAGCCGGTGGTGCTCGGATATATTGTTGCGGGCTTTTTAATCAGCCCAAACTTTGAGTGGCTTCCGACTGTAATAAGTTCTGACAATATCAGCCTCTGGGCAGATATAGGAATAGTGTTTCTGATGTTTGGCATCGGGCTCGAGTTCAATCTCCACAAGGTAGCGGAGGTTGGAGGCGGTGCGATTATCATAGCCGGCACGGTCATAGCTGCTATGGTTACGCTGGGCTATACTGCAGGTCAGCTGATGGGCTGGTCAACGATGGACAGCGTGTTTTTGGGCTGCATGATTTCAATGTCATCAACCATGATAGTGATAAAGGCCTATGAGGAAATGGGTCTGAAAAGACGCAGATTTGCAACGCTGGTTATAGGAGCGCTCGTAATAGAGGATATGGCGGGCATCTTTATGATGATAATTCTTACCACCATTTCCGTTACGAGGAATTTTTCCGGGAAAGACCTGGCAGTTGAGCTTTCTCAGCTGATATTCATCCTGATAGCGGTGCTTGTAATAGGTATATATATTATTCCGTCACTTCTGAAACGCATAATCGGGCTTTTAAGCGATGAGATGCTGCTGCTGTTTTCGCTGGCAGTGTGTCTGGTTATGGTAGTGTTCAGTGTGTATATAGGCTTTTCCGAAGCCCTTGGCGCATTCCTCGCAGGCTCGATACTCGCCGGAACCGTACAAGCCGAGAGAGTGGAGCATCTGGTGCAGCCTATAAAGGATCTGTTCGGTGCAATATTCTTTGTATCGGTGGGTATGATGATAGTGCCGGAAATGCTTGTAAAGTACTGGGCACAGATTCTGATAATTTCTTTACTCGTAATCATCGGGCAGATGCTGTTTTCCTGCATCGGCAGCCTGATTTCGGGGCAGGCGTTAAAGACCGCCGTTCGTGTGGGCTGCTCAATGTGTCAGGTGGGCGAGTTCTCGTTCATCCTTGCAACGCTTGGAGCCTCACTGGGCGTCATCAGTGATTTTCTGTATCCGATTATCGTTTGTGTTTCCGTAATTACGGCATTCACCACGCCGATATTTATTGGCAGCGGCGAGAAAATCTACTTTTTCGTAAATAAAATAATCCCTAAAAAGATTAGCAGTAAAATCGGTCAATATACATCGCAGGACAAGGGCGCGAGCGAGTTTGACAGCGACTGGAAAAAGTTCCTGTCAAACAGGGCTGTAAAGATTATCGTGGGTATAGCGGGAATGCTTGGCATAACGCTGCTGTTTACTACTATAGTTGAGCCTTATGTTTACGAAAGCCTCGACCTTCACAGCGGAGTGGCGAGAGCTGTTTTAGCGGTGCTTGCGATAGCCTGTATGCTGCCGTTTGCTTATGTTATGTGCCGGCGAAGAGGCAGGACCTTTTTAAAGCTCTGGTACAAATCGAATTTTAACAAGCTGCCGCTGATTGCCATCTGGGCGATTTCAGTGTTCATAGCGGTGGTTTTCATAACCGTAATACTGCGCAGATACATATTTTCGATTCCTATTTTGGTGGATGCAATCATTGCGATACTGCTGGTTCTGATCTTTATGCGTGTGCCGGTTTTGGGCGGCAGGATCAGCAGAATGGAGACCAGATTTTTTGTTAACTTCAACGAGCGCATCATAGCCCATGAAAAGGCGGAGATGAAAACCAAATCTGACAAGATGTGGATAGATGAAAAGATGCGGCTGGTGGAATACAAGGTAATAGACAATACGGGAAAGCAGTTTGTAAAGGATATGATATCGAACAAAGCCTTTGGCTGCATGATTGTTTCGATATTCCGTTCACAGCAGGAGCTGATTAATCTGCCAAAGGCAAACACACCGCTCCACAATGGAGATATTTTGACGGTAATCGGCTCAGAAGAGGGTATTTTGGCATATTCGAAGTCTCTCCAAAAGAACCACAATATTAAAGAGACAAAGAATGGTTCAAGGTCATTGAAGGAATATCTCTATTATCAGATGTTTGATGATGACATACTTCTCGAAAATCAGCTGATGTGCTGTGCGTTAAAACCGTTAAAGCGCGGAGATTTTATGTGTGGCAGATCTGTAAAGGACAGTAAATTTATTTCAAAATATGATGGATATATGATAGCAATAGAAAGACAGGGACTGCAGATTATTTCTCCTGACAGAAGCGAGATACTGCAGGAGGGCGACATTATCTGGTGCCTCGGCACGCAAAAGATGGTCGGAAGACTTCAGGATGACGATGTTCTGATGCTCTGATGCTCCGGCAGACCTGTCCCCAAATTGGATATTTCGTCAAACCGGTGCCTGGCACCGGTTTGACTTGTTTTTTGCCCTGAAAAAGCAATAAAATATTGTCAGGGGGTAGGATATGAAAAGTACTGAAAAGCTGGTATCAAAGGCCAGGGAAGAAATCGGAAAGAAAAAGGACATCAGCGATGATGAGGTGAGGGAGCTTTTAATCGGACTGAGCTTTGAGATAGCGGAGTACATGCTGCTTTGTGCGGCGGAAAGGGAAAACCTGATAGAGCGTGCTTTCTGCAGTCTCAGATGCGAATACGGGCCTCTGCAGCCGCTGATTTCGGACAGCAGCATCACAGAAATAATGGTAAACGGCGCGAGTGATGTATATATCGAAAAAAGCGGAAAGATAATGCGTAGTGAGATGTATTTTGAATCCACAGAGGAGCTTGAGAACATCATACGCAAAATGGCGGCAGGCGTGCGCAGGGAGATAAATGAAATGGTGCCGATAGTCGATGCGCGTCTTTCGGACGGTTCACGCGTGAACGCTGTGTACAAAAGCATTGCGCTTGGCGGGCCGGTACTTACAATCAGGAAATTTCCGGAAAGACCGTTTTCTATGGAGGATTTCATCAGATTTGGCTCGATTACAGCAGAGGCTGCTGAGTTTCTGCGCGTGCTCGTGGAGGCGGGATACAACATTTTCATCAGCGGTGGGACCTCGTCGGGCAAGACCTCTTTTTTGAACGTGCTCTCGGCTTTCATTCCGGCAGATGAGCGAGTCATCACAATCGAGGACTCGGCAGAACTGCAGATTCGTCAAATCCCGAACCTGGTGAGGATGGAGTGTCGCAACGCCAATTCACAAGGCAAGGGGCAGATTACCATGCGCGACCTCATCAAATCATCACTGCGTATGCGTCCGGACCGCATCATAGTCGGAGAAGTGCGCGGCGGCGAGGTTATGGACATGGTCCAAGCCATGAACACCGGCCATGACGGCTCGCTCTGTACGGGGCATGCTAACTCTGTGGGCGGCATGATGAAGCGGCTTGAGGCAATGTTTTTGCAGGCGGCAGAGCTTCCTGCCGCCTCGGTACGCAGCCAGATTGCTGAGGGAATAGACATAGTGGTGCACATGGGAAGGCTCTCGGACAAACAGAGAAGAGTGCTGGAAATTGCTGAAGTTTCAAAGACTTTGGCAGGCGGCGAAATAAAGGTCAATAGCTTGTTTAAATATAAACCGGGTAGTGGCCTGCAGCGTACGGAAAATTCGCTAATGAATACTTCAAAACTGGAAATGGCGGGTCTTGCCCTCCCTGTAGCAGTTAAAGACAGGCTTGAGAAAGAGGGTGCATAAATGCCTATTGATTACAGAACCTATCAGCTTTCAAAGAACGAAATAATAAGATGCTGTGCTTTATGCTTTGCAGGGATGCTGGTGATTGCCGGTTTGTTTTTTGACAGCGTTTGGCCGGGGATTATGCTATCCCCGAGCTTGTATTTTTGTCTGCCGATTTTTGCAAAGATTAAATGCGAAAAGCGGTTAAAGGTGCTTCGAGAGGAATTCGTAGATTTCCTTTACAGTCTGTCATCTTCGGTTGCCACGGGCATGCATATGGGCGAGGCGATTGCCGAGGCGCGAGACAGCCTTTTGGTAGCCTACAAGGGACATTCCTTGCTGGCTGACGAGCTCACGGAAATGATCAGGAAAATGAGCGAGAGCAATGCGGGAGAAAAAGAGCTTCTCTTTGATTTTGCAAAGCGTAGCGGTATTGATGATCTAAAAAGCTTTGTTGAGAGCTATTACATCTGCCGCGATTCAGGCGGCGATCTGGTGGCAAATGTGAACCGTAGCACACAGGTAATAACGGACAAGCTTTTGATTGAAAAGGACATGAAAACACTTATCTCACAAAAGGTATTCGAGGGGAGAATCATTGCGGCGCTGCCGCCGTTTATTATACTCTTTTTGCGCATAACCTCGCCCGATTATTTGGCACCGCTTTATGAAATGGCGGTAGGGCGCATAATAATGCTGGGGGCACTCACGGCCATGGCGTATGCCTTTTACTATTCGGGCAGGCTCTCAAGAGTAGTCTTTTCTGAAGACATAGACAGCTGCCTGCCGGAGTTCATGAGTCGGGTTGGGCTGCTGCTTGGCTCGGGCATGGTGCTGCAGACGGTGTTTGAACGCATGGCAAGTGAGAGCAGTCTTTCGGAAAATCTCTTGCAGCGGGATTTTCGGAGGATTTACGAAAACGCCGCAAGTGAAAACGTGCCGGTAATAGTGAAGCTCAGGGAATATGCCAGGACCTCGGGCAGCCGCGAGATGATCCGGTTTGTCGGAATCCTTGCCGCAAATCTGGACAAGGGCACTGAGCTTACCGAAAAGCTTTCGCGCGAATCGGAGTTCATGTGGCACTCTGCGAAAAAGCAAATTGAGGAAAAGAGCAAGCTCGCAGAGACAAAAATGGCATTCCCGATGTCGCTGATGCTGGTGGTGCTTATTGTAATCACAATCGCGCCGGTTATGATGACGCTGAAATAGGCAGTAACGCCATGCTTGACTTTTACGGGGCATGAGATATAATTATATGGTATGAGCTTTATAGGCGGAACGGGGTGAGAATCCCCACGAGTAGGTCACTGTGATACCAACGGTTTAGTCAGGTCAGCCAATTTGTAAATCCTGCCATTACCGGGTCGCAAATGAAAGAATTATCCACGGGCAGAACTCGTGGATTTTTTAATAATTAACCACAGAGGCCGTCCCCAATTTGGACGAGAGAAAGAGGTAAAATATGAAAAGACTGGTCAGCTTGATTTTAATATGCACGCTCGTGATTGCGGGCGCGGTGCCGGTATTCGGACACAGCGCCTTAGATATTTCAAACGCTGTCACGGATACCGCTAAATACATTTACAGCATATCCGGCGGTGCGGGCGTTTCCGACGTTGGCGGCGAATGGGCGGTCCTCGGACTTGCCAGGAGCGGCTACAGCGTTCCGGACGAATATTATCAAAACTATTACGCAAATGTTGAATCATATGTAACTGAAAAGCAGGGCGTGCTTCATAAAAGAAAGTACACCGAATATTCAAGAGTGTCACTTGCACTTACGGCAATCGGCAAGGACCCGAGAAACATAGGCGGATATAACCTCTTGACACCGCTCGGGGATTTCGATAAGACCGTATGGCAGGGAATCAACGGCCCGACATGGGCACTTATCGCACTCGACAGCGGCAATTATCCGATGCCGGTTAACAGCGAGGCAAAGGTTCAGGCGAGCCGTCAGATGTATGTAGACTACATCCTCAGCAGACAGCTTTCGGACGGCGGCTGGTCGCTTACTGGGGGGACAAATGATGTAACTCCGGGAGACGAAAGGTCTGATATAGACCTGACAGCAATGGTGCTTCAGGCGCTTGCAAAGTATACAGATCAGCCGGCTGTTGCAAAGGCGGTCGACACAGCTCTCAATACATTAAGCTCACGTCAGCACGCAAACGGCGGCTTTGACAGCTGGGGGACAGAGAACTCCGAAAGCTGCGTTCAGGTGGTCGTTGCTCTGGTAGAGCTTGGTATCAGCGTTGACGATAGCAGATTCGTAAAGAACGGAAACACGTTAATTGATAATCTTTTAAATAATTATTACATCAAGGGACAGGGCTTTAAGCATTCCTACGGTTCAAAAAAGAGTAACGGGATGGCAACGGAGCAGGGCCTTTACGGTATTATTGCCGCAAACCGCCAAAAGGAAGGTAAAAACAGTCTTTACAGAATGAGCGACCACATCACCTTCAAGGATGCGGAAAAGGACGGTACCGTAAAGCCGACTCCAACAAAGGTTGAGGTCACATTCTCAGACATAGACGGAAACAAATATAAAGACGCGATTCTCGAAATGGCATCCCTAGGCTTCATAAACGGCATGGGCGATAACAAGTTCGCGCCAAACGACACCATGACAAGGGCGCAGTTTGCGACAATCGTGACCAAGAGCTTAAAGCTCGATCCGGGCGAAGAGACAACCTTTAAAGATGTTCCGGTCGGTAAGTGGTACACAGGCTACATCGCAACAGCATGCAAGTTTGGCATAGTCAGCGGCAGAAGCGCAGATGTTTTCGATCCGGAGGGACTTATCACACGCCAGGAGGCTGCTGTAATGGTGGCAAATGCAGCGAAGACTTGCGCCATGAATACGGCACTTGACGAAACAGCTGTAAGAAACACACTGGCACAGTTTGGCGACTACATGACAATCGCAGGCTGGGCAAAGACTCAGATGGCATTCTGCTATGCAAACGATATATATGACCAGAGCGATTTGGACACAAATCCGACCGTAAAGATTACGAGAGGCGAAATCGCTCAGATGCTTTACAACATGCTCACAAAGGCACTTGTAATTTAGGAAAACGAAAATGAACAAAAAGATTAAAATAGCAATAGGAATAGTTATCGTACTGGCGGTGCTTGCCTTTGCCTTTTGGTACGGAGGCGGCGCACCGGGGATGCAGGGCTGGAACGTAAACGATGACACACCTGTAGCATCGGTCAGCGACGGCGGAATAGATGCGGATGAAGATGAGGGCGCAGGCGAGCCGGCCGGTGAAACGACAGACGGCGCGATTTCGGACGAAGCATCGGACGAGTCGGGCAAAGCTACCGAGGGAGGCGTAGAGACCGCATCGGGTATGATCATAGACCCAAAAACCGGCAAGGACAAATATCTGACCGATCCTGTTCCGGAGGGCAAGCCTATCCCGGTGGAACCTCAGGATGTGACTGTGGGCACCACTCAATACACCTGCACAATTTCTATTTCATGTGCGACCATTTTAGACCATATGGACTGGCTCGATGAGGAAAAGGTAGACCTCGTCCCTGAGGATGGCTGGATTTTGAAGGCCACAAAGGTTAAATTCTATGATGGCGAGAGCGTATTCAATGTGCTGCAGCGCACCTGCAAGCAGAACAAAATCCACATGGAGTTCTCCGATACACCGATGTACAATTCTGCATATATCGAGGGAATTCATAACCTTTACGAGTTTGATTGCGGACAGCTTTCCGGCTGGATGTATTCAGTAAACGGATGGTTCCCAAACTACGGCTGCTCTCGCTATCAGTTAAAGGACGGCGACATCATAAAGTGGGTTTACACATGCGACCTCGGATACGATGTGGGCGGAGGCTATGCTGTCGGAGAATAGGCAATGATAAACAGAGATACTTTTTCTTCATATCATCCAATTATAAATTTCCTGTATTTTGCGCTGGTACTTGTTTTCACGATGTGCTTTATGCACCCGGTGGCACTGGTTTTGTCACTTTTTTCGGCGCTTATCTACAGTATTATGCTGCGCGGCCGAAAGGCCGTGCGGTTTTCGCTTGTCTATATGCTGCCGATGGCGATTTTTATCATCATCCTGAATCCGGCATTCACGCATGAAGGCGTGACGATACTTACTTATCTGCCGAGCGGAAACCCGCTGACCCTGGAAAGCATAGCCTACGGAGCTGCGGCTGCGACCATGCTTACCGCAATGCTTGTCTGGTTCACGTGCTTTAATGAAGTCATTACGACGGATAAATTTGTTTATCTTTTCGGGCGCATTATTCCGGCGCTATCGCTGGTGCTGTCGATGGCACTCAGATTTGTTCCGAGATTCACAGCTCAGATAAAGATTGTCAGCGAGGCTCAAAAGTGTATCGGTAGAGATGTATCGACGGGCAGTGTATTGCAGCGGCTGAGGCGCGCTGTAACAGTTATGTCGATAATGATTACCTGGAGCCTTGAAAATGCGATAGAGACTGCCGATTCAATGAAGTGCAGGGGCTACGGTCTCCCCGGCAGGTCGGCTTTTTCGATATACCGATTTGACGATAGGGACAAAGCAGCGCTTTTGTGGCTCGTCTTTTGCGGCGGATACATCATATCCGGCTGGATTTGTAAAGCATTCTATTTTAACTATTATCCTATGATGCGCGGGACGCAGACAGGCGCAATGAGCCTAAGCTTTGAGCTTGTATATCTGGCGCTCTGCCTGACACCCGTTATTGTAAACTTGAGGGAGGACTATGCATGGAAACGTTTAGCATCCATGGATTGACATTTGCATATCCGGAAATGACAAAGGAAGCACTATCCGACATTTCATTTTCCGTGCCCGAGGGACAGTTTGTGTGTCTGGTGGGCCCGTCAGGCTGCGGCAAGTCTACGCTCCTGCGCCACTTAAAGACAGTTCTTTCGCCGCATGGCATGTGCGAGGGAGAGATTCTGTTCGAGGGGCAAAGCTTGGCCGAAGTTGACCAGAGAACGCAGTCATCCAAAATAGGCTTTGTTCATCAAAGCCCGGAGAATCAGATAGTAACGGACAAGGTGTGGCACGAGCTTGCCTTTGGGCTTGAGTCGCTCGGCTTTTCCACGCCGGAAATCCGCGGGCGCGTAGCCGAAATGGCATCATTTTTCGGTATCCAGAACTGGTTTTATAAAAATGTTTCAGAGCTTTCGGGCGGCCAGAAGCAGACGCTGAACCTGGCATCAATCATGGCTCTTCAGCCGAGCGTTCTGATACTTGACGAGCCGACCTCGCAGCTTGACCCAATCGCTGCGTCGGATTTTCTTGCTACGGTAGGAAAGATAAACCGCGAGCTTGGCACGACCATCATCATGACCGAGCATCGCCTCGAGGAGGTCTTCCCGATGGCTGACCGCATCATTGCGATGGAAGGCGGCCGCATTGTTGCCGACGGCGAGCCGAGAGAGGTGGGACTTAAGCTTAAAGCCGGGGGGAGCGGAATGTTCTATGCCATGCCGACACCTATGCGCGTCTGGGCGGGCGTTGAGTCAGACAAGAGATGTCCGCTTACGGTACGCGAGGGCCGCGATTTTATGGAAGAATTCGCTGCGGACCACGAGATAGGTAAGGTGCCACCGGCAGCGGATGCCGTGGGATTCTCTGCGGGTGACGGCGAGCCTGAGACTGCAATCAGCCTCTCGGATATCTGGTTCAAATACGAAAAGGACGGTCCGGACATAGTAAAGGGGCTTTCCTGTGATGTAAAAAAAGGCGAGTTTTTCGCAGTGCTCGGCGGTAACGGCACGGGCAAAACGACTTCTCTTTCGGTGATAGGCGGGCTCAGAAAGGCTTATCGCGGGGAAAGAGTAATAAACGGGCAGGTCGGGATATTACCGCAAAACCCGCAGACACTTTTTGTGAAAAAGACGATCAAAGAAGATCTTTATGAGATATTTGCCGGCACGAAGGTGCCAAAGGAGGAACGTGACAGGAAGGTTGCAAGGGTAGTAAAGCTTTGCCGTTTAGAGGAGCTTATCGAAAGGCATCCGTACGATGTGTCGGGCGGCGAGCAGCAGAGGGCGGCGCTTGCGAAGGTGCTGCTTCTTGCGCCTGAGATACTGCTGATGGACGAGCCTACAAAGGGACTTGATGCAGAATTTAAAAAGGTCTTTGCAGAGATACTAAGGAGCCTCAAATCGCAAGGCGTGACCGTGTTCATGGTAAGCCACGACGTGGAGTTCTGCGCGGAATACGCAGATCGCTGCGCTCTGTTCTTTGATGGTAATATCGTTACAGAGTCAGCTCCGCGCGAGTTTTTCTCGGGCAACAGCTTTTACACCACAGCCGCAAACAGAATGGCGCGAAATGTCATTGAAGATGCCGTTACGGCAAGAGACATCATCGTAGCCTGTGGTGGAAAGGCAGAGCCACCGCTTGAGATTCCGGAGGGCGAGGCGCTCTTCGATGAGGTGGAAAGACTGAACAAGCCCGATCCTGGCAGGCTGCCTCTTTGGAGAAAAGGGCTTGCCGCAGTTTCGGCAATTGCTGCGGTCTATGGAATTGTGCGCGCTCTGCAGGTAACGGATTTGAGCTCGATTATAAACGAAACGGGCGGGAGCGGAGTTACCCCGGAAATGTGGGTAACCTACATCATTTTGATTGTGTCGCTCATTGTTTTGGCATTTTGCGTCAGCAAAAAGAGCGAGGTGCCGCCTGAAATCCTGCAGATATCAAAGGAAAAGCGAAAGCTTTCAAAGAGGACAATTGCAGCGACAATTATTGTTCTGTTGCTGATTCCGATTACGATATTTATCGGCACATATTACCTCGGTGGCAGAAAATACTATTTTATCAGCCTGTTGATTTTGCTCGAGGTAATGCTGCCATTTGCGCTGGTTTTCGAGGGCAGAAAGCCTCAGGCGAGGGAGCTTATCGTGATAGCGGTGCTCTGCGCGCTCGGTATTGCAGGCCGCGCAGCATTCTTTATGCTGCCGGAGTTTAAGCCTGTAATGGCGATTGTAATAATCTCTGCCGTAGCCTTTGGCGGAGAAGCGGGCTTTTTAATCGGTGCTATGACTATGCTGCTTTCGAATATGATGTTCGGGCAGGGACCGTGGACTCCTTGGCAGATGTTTACTATGGGGCTTGTCGGATTCCTGGCCGGAGTGCTGTATAAGAAGGGTCTGCTTCGCAGGAGCCGGGCATCTCTTGTGGTGTTTGGAGCCTTTGCGGCGACAGTTGTCTACGGCGGAATCATGAATCCTGCCTCGGCGCTGATGTGGCTTGGGGAGATAAACAGCAAGATAATCATCTCGTATTACATTACGGGCATTCCCGTGGATCTGGTACGCGCGGTAGCGACTGCAGTTTTCCTGTGGTTCGGCGCCGAGCCGATGCTGGAAAAGCTCGATAGAATAAAGGTGAAATATGGGCTGGTGTCCTGAGAATATCCTTGACAGACGGTCCAAATTAGTGGTAAAATTACTTTGTTATTGAAAATTACATGTGGTGATGTTTTACTTTGCCTTTGCAGGCGAGGTAACTAAGAGGGAAGCAGGTGTGAATCCTGCGCGGTCCCGCCGCTGTATGCGAGGAGTAAAGGCTCATGTGCCCGGCACAGCCATTGCACCGAACGTTTTGTTTGTGCGAGAAGGTGAGCTTTTGCGAAGATCCGCGAGCCAGAAGACCTGCATCGACCATAGGCAAACCGACGGTGAATCGGACAAGTTGCCTGCTAATTTTGCGTGCAGAAAAAACGGCTGTATCGGAGTGATCCGGTACAGTTTTTTATTTTATGCAAGCTACAAAAATTTGGCTTTTCAGCAGCCGGAAGATGACAGAACTTCCGGTAAATTTCTCCGATACGTGCCCCGCCGGCTTGGGAAGTGACGATACCGAGCCGGCATGGCATGATATTTTTTGGGAGAAAGCTGAAAAATGGTCAGTAAAAAAGGAGAAAGTTATGAAAGCAAAAACAAATTACAAGCGCATAGTTGCTTTTCTTTTGGTATTTGCAATGGTAATTGCGACCGGAGCATCCGGTATCAGCAATTTTGCAGGTATCACAGAGGAAGTATATGCGGATGCTCCCAATTATGTGACTGCAAATGTAACTATTGCATCACAAAAGGATGGAGCATTTCTTCATGCCATTACTACGGCAGCCGTAAGGTCAGACCTTGCGGAAAGCTACGGTTTTACCGATAATGTTGCAAGCACAACATCTGTATCTGCGCTTGACGTACTGGTAAAGGCGCATGAAATAAAGTATGGCAGCAGCTTTACGCAGAGTAGTGTGGGGGATTACCTCGCAGTGGAGAATGGTCAATTCGGCATGATGATAACAAAGCAGTTCGGAGAAGCCACTTCAGCTGTAGGTTTTAATGTAAACGGTGCGCAATCACCGGTTGGTATTGCAGATACTATTATTCAAGATGGCGACGTAGCAGAATTTTATTTCTACCGGGATACGACATATTGGTCAGATAAATACACTTATTTCACAGTTAATAATAATCCTGTATGGAATTTATATGCTTTTGTGGGCGAGCGCATATCTTTAACATTAAAGGGCGGAGCACCATATGAAGCATTAACAACTGCAAATGCCATTTCGGATGCGAGTATATATACTGTTAATCAGGATTGCTCAACTACAATTATTTCGGGAAAAGTAACTGACGCTAATGGCAGCGTAACATTATCTTTTGATAGTGAAGGCATTTATTGCATAGCAATTGATAGACAGCATACTATAGGGACAGCACCATGCATGATGCCGCTTTTAAGAATAACAGTTGTGGAAACTTCAACTGCTGTAGCAAACGATGTGCTTGTTACAATTCCGGGTTCGGAAGGCTTTACAGGTATTGCACATCCGGTTATTCTCCAAAGCCTTGATATAAACAGCTTTGATATCAGACCGTTCATGACGGGGGATACGCTGTCATATCAGCCGACTGCAAGTATAAAGACTGCAAATGCACTGATTGAAGCAGTTTACTATTCAATCTATGGCAGAGATCCGTCGGCGTCTGACCTTAATGTAAGCGCAAACAGTGCAGTAGCACAGGCGATAAAAGCGAAGCTTAATATAGGTATGGGCAGCTGGGGCCTTTCGCAAAACAGCATCTACGGAAACACATCTTATCAGATGTCTGCAATTGACAATCAGTCATGCTGGTACGGAATAGGACAGCAGGATGTTTCAAGCGGAGACAAGGTAGCGTTTTATTCGTCTGCGACAAATGAAAATTATTCATATTTCGATGTATTAAATGCAGAGCCTACAATAGCGTGGGGTGCATATCCTAATGTACACTTAAAGCTCAGACAGAACTATCTCCACTACGACTCTTCATGGAATACCGTTTCGGATCCTGTAGAGGCAGCCTCTGTGAACGCTAACAATTACGATTACGGAGACACAAACGCTAACGGAATAATTGAGTTTGATGTTATGGAGGCAACCACATCCGGCATCCACTCATTTATAGTAAAGGGTACGAGTGATCATACCCTGCCTGCATACCTGAAGGTATCATACAATTTTAACGGCACGACAATATCGGCGCTTTCGATAACAGAAACCGTTTCGGCAGATACCGCAGTTCAGACACTCAGTATTAACGGTACGAATGCGATATCTTTCCAGGCAAACAACCTGCCAATGACTGTAGTAACCGCAGACAGCAGCGTTAATCTAAATGTATCCGTCAGAGATACAGGTGCGGCAACCATCTCGGGAAGAGCAATTTATGTTAATGGCAGCAGGATTGCAAATGACTTCCCTAATGTTACAGGTGGCACTGTAAGCGTACCTCTTGCAAACGGAACGAGTGTAATAAGCTTTACAGTATGCAACGGAACAGACAGCGAAGAGTATAACCTGACAGTAAACAAATCGGCAGTAGCACCGAATAATTCAGCAGACGTTACAGCTGTAATAAACGGAATTGCAGATTATACAAGCTATGCGGCAGTAGATTATACATACGGCTGGATTCTGGCAAAGAAGGCTGCGGGAAAGACTGCTTCCCCTGTCGAGAAAAATGCTTTCCTTGCATCAGTATTAAGCGAAGCAAATGCGGCAAGCTCAGCCCTTACGCAGGGGCAAAAGGCGAAAATGGCAATCGCACTTTCCTCGCTCAATATAGATGCTACCAGAGTGCCTGCTTCAAACGGTACCATAGTCGATATGGCAGGAAGAGCATTTGCAACAAATGCTACATCGGTAACCGTATATGATTTGCCATATATTTTGATGCTTCATGATTTGAATCTTTATGAATCCTCATCAAATGCGGCATGCAGCAGAGAGGCTGTAATTGCAAATATCCTCAGCAAGTATAATGACTATGACAACTGGCACACAAACATCGGCTGGAACTGCGGAAACTCAATGGGATCTGATGCTTCCGCAATGATGCTGCCGGCGCTGGCTCCATATTACAGAGCTGCAGCAGCAAATACATCAGCTAACGGCATTTCGTATGCGTCATGCGCTGCAATAAAGGCGCTTGTAGATGCGGAAATAGCATCATACAGTGCTATTCAAAACTCTGATAACGGAACAATAGGTAATAACGCAAACAGTACCGCAATGGTCATTTCCGCTCTGGCTTCAGTTGGAGTGAATCCAAATACGGATACGCGTTTTATAAAGAATAACAGCTCTCTTGTAGATGGACTTCTGCTTTACAAGAGCTCAGACAACAGGCTCGGATATACGAGCAGAACATACAATTCGCTTGCATCACTTCAGGGCCTCGAGGCTCTCGGAAACTATTGCAATTTCCTTGCAGGCGGAGATGGCTGCCAATATGCTTTTGCAGCA
>JAEEGJ010006095.1_pt1 | contig 36704 bp, 23 predicted proteins | sample 8958761 | NCBI WGS metagenome assembly JAEEGJ01 (sample SAMN16246546, study PRJNA631951) | gut metagenome | biome: gut microbiome; feature: rumen; material: RS-attached | host: Bos | place: Iran: Karaj | collected 2018-10
TCCGGAACATAGATGTGCAGGCTTGCTGCGGCACACAACACGCACCGCTTAATGCTGCTCGGTCTCCCGCCTGACATGGTTCACGGGGTCTTGTTGCACAGGGCCCACACATCTATATTTCGGAATTCTCACCCGTTTATACGAGCAGACGATGCTCTCTTAATATGATACCACAAATGAGGAGCTTTGTCAAGAAAAAATTTTTTCATAACAGCTCCGTGACCTTTGCTGCGGCGAATTGCCGGTACTGCGTCTGAGGGATAAATATTGACAAACCCGGATACATTATGTATAATAAAAATAGTATGCGATCGAAAGGATAATTATATGGTAAAGAAAAATAATGTTGTCAGAATGGTACTTATTTTCACTCTGATAATGGGTGTTACCACCCTTTTTGTGACACTGTCCGGTGTTATGAAGGAAAATAACAGCAGCTATATCACCATTGACCCGGATACTATGGAGCTTGTGCAGCTCAACGAACCAAAAGAAGGCGATCCTATAGCCATAGTCGATACCACGCTGGGAGAGTTCAGATTTGTGCTTTATCCCGAATATTCGCCAAATGCAGTTGCGAATTTCACTGACCTTGCGGAAAGCGGCGGCTATGACGATACCTACGTGTTCCATTCCGACAGCGGAGTATTTTCGGCTGCCGGTGCGCCGAACAAGGACGGCAGCGCCAATGATACCACCCACGAGCACGTAAAGAGAGAGCTCCATCAGAACCTTTGGCCGTTCAAGGGCGCCATACTGGCAATGAATACGGATCTGGACCGCAATTTTAAGGAAAAGCTCCTGGGCGGCGGAACATACCTGAACGGAAGCCGCTTATTCCTCGTGAATACCATTGAATTCACCGAAGATATCATAAAAGAGATGAAGGAAGCCTCCGAGGACGAAAAACTGGCTGAAGCCTTCATAGAAAAGGGCGGAGTTCCCAATTTTTCGCAGCAGATGACAGTAATAGGTCAGACCTACAGCGGACTTGACGTTATAGAGAAGCTGGCTTCTCTGGAGACCGAGGACAAGAACGGCTTCAAGTCACCGGTGGAGGACGTTATGATAAAGTCAGTGAAGATAAGCACGTATTCCGCTGATGAAAAGCCTTCAGACAGCGCAAAAAAGGCAGAATGACATAAAAATATGCCGAAAGGCTTTACAAATCAGTTTTTATGATGTATAATGTATAGTTGAAGTATAATGATCTGATACTGTCATAGGACAGTTATCCCTCAATTTATCTCACACTGCAAGGAGAAAACAGATGTTAAGAAAGATCATCTCAGGACTGTTCTGCTTGGCTGTGGCAGCTTCGGCTCTCACTTCATGCGGAAAGGAAGCAGGCGGAACTGGTACGGAGAATACCGCAGGCACTACTGCCGTTACCACTGCTGCAACAGATATGACAGCTGCGACAACTCAGCCGGTTACGGTGGAAAATGTAGATATCGCAAACTTTACAGCTCCTCAGAAGGGTGATACCATAGTTGAAATGAAAATAAAGGATTATGGCACCGTAAAGTTCAGGCTCTTCCCGGAATATGCGGACAAGGGCGTTGAAAACTTCGTTGAGCTGGCTAAAAAGGGCTACTATGACGGACTCAAGTTCCACAGAGTCATCAAGGATTTTATGATACAGGGCGGCGACCCCAACGGTACAGGCACCGGCGGTGAAAGTATCTGGGGCGGCAGGTTCGACGGAGGCACAGATCCTCATCTTATCCACGTTGCGGGCGCTCTCGCATACGCAAACAGCGGCAGCACCGCTACTGACGGAAGCCAGTTCTATGTGGTGACAGGTGAAAAGTATACCGATGAAATGTTTGCCTCTCTGGCTGAGAAAAAATATTTTTTCTCGGATAATGCCAAGAAGCTTTACAAGGAAGTCGGCGGAGCTCCGTGGCTCGACGGAGGCTATACAGTTTTCGGACAGGTCATCGACGGACTTGATGTTATATTCAAGGTGCAGAACGTATCTGTTGACGCACAGAGCGCTATGCCGTACAAGGACGTTATAATGGAATCCGTTACTGTCGGAGAGTACGACGGCAGCGATATCCGCTGGTATATAGAAGATTATGACGCTTTTGACCCCGATGAGATAAAGAAGGCTACCGGCAGGGAAAATCTTACGATCGCCAACTTTACAGCTCCTAAGGAGGGCGAAAAGATCGTAAGCCTGAAGGTCAAGGGCTATGACAAGGAAGTGAAGATCAAGCTCTTCCCCGAATATTCGGAAAAGGGCGTTGAGAACTTCGTTACTCTCGCAGAACGGGGCTACTATGACGGTCTTACATTCCACAGAGTTATCAAGGACTTTATGATACAGGGCGGTGATCCCAACGGCGACGGTACAGGCGGCGAATGCATCTATGAAAAGGGCTTCGACGACAACTATACCGATCCGCATCTAATTCATGCTGCCGGAGCTGTTGCATACGCCAACAGCGGCTCGACAGCAAGCAACGGAAGTCAGTTCTATATCGTAACAGGTACGGTTTACCCCATGGAACAGCTTCAGGGATACAATTCCGAAGGATATGACTTCACGGACAATGAGATGGAGGTATACTCCACAAACGGCGGTGCGCCGTGGCTCGACGGAAGCTATACCGTGTTCGGTCAGGTGTTTGACGGACTCGATGTGGTATTCAAGATACAGGAAACAGAAACAGGAAACAATGACAAGCCCGTAGATGACGTTATCATAGAAAAAGTAACGGTAACGGACTACGACGGCAGCGATGTTCACTGGAACATCAAGGATTATAACTGATGATTTTCGGGCGGACTGCCCGGTGATTTATGTGTGTTCGGCGTTTTGCGCCGGGGAACAAAAGAAAGAAATTCGGGAAAAGATACAGATGACCCGAAAAATAAGGAGAGAAAATATTTGGATAAGTTTGTTGTAAAAGGCGGAAGACGCCTTGAAGGTGAAGTTACCATAAGCGGAGCAAAGAATGCAGCTGTAGCTATTCTTCCCGCAGTCATACTTTCAGACGAACCCTGTGTTGTAGAAAATGTACCTTACATCAGCGATGTCAGGATCTGTCTCCATATTCTTGAAGAGATGGGAGCACAGGTGGAATGCGTCGGCAAGGACGCTTACAGGATCGATCCCACAACTATCAGCAAGATATGCGTTCCCTATGAGTACGCAAGGAAAATGCGCGCCTCATATTACTTCCTCGGAGCGCTTCTGGGCAAGTTCAATAAGGCGAGAGTTTCCATGCCGGGCGGATGTCCCCTGGGAGACCGTCCTATAGACCAGCACCTTAAAGCTTTCACGGCTCTCGGCGCTGAGTATACTCTCAGTCAGGGCATGATAGACCTTAAAGCTGATAAGCTCTCCGGCAATCAGATATTCTTCGACGTTGTCACTGTGGGAGCTACAATGAACGCTATGCTTGCAGCCGTAAAGGCGGAGGGACTTACTGTCATCGAGAACGCAGCAAAGGAACCCCACATCGTTGACCTCGCAAACTTCCTCAACTCTATGGGTGCAAACATAATGGGCGCAGGTACTGACGTTATCAAGATAAGAGGCGTCGAGCACCTCCACGGCACTAACTATGCCGTTATTCCCGACCAGATAGAGGCAGGCACCTTTATGGTAGCAGTCGCTGCTACAAAGGGCGATGTCCTTATCAAAAACGTAATACCGAAACATCTTGAGTCGATAACCAAGAAGCTTGAGAAGATCGGCGTGAATATAGAACAGTTCGATGACAGCATAAGAGTATGGGTGGACGGTCCGCTGGTAAAGACCAATGTAAAGACCGCTCCTCATCCCGGATTCCCTACAGATATGCAGTCGCAGATAGCTACTCTTCTCTGTCTTGCAGAGGGTACGAGCATTATTACCGAGAATATCTGGGAGCAGCGCTTCCGTTATGTGGACGAGCTCAGAAGAATGGGCGCGGATATAACCGTAAACGGCAAGGTAGCTCTTATCGAGGGCACAGGCAAGCTCATGGGAGCCCCTGTAAAGGCGTGTGACCTCAGAGCGGGCGCGGCACTTATAATCGCGGGACTTGCTGCCAGCGGCGTTACCGAGATCGAGGATATATACCACATCGAAAGAGGCTATGACTGCATGGAAGGAAAGCTCCGTGCACTGGGTGCTGATATCGAGAAGGTAAGCGTTCCCGACAAGGCTGAGGATGCCAAGAACGACAGCACAAAGGCTGCCGTATAATAAGCAATGTGGCTGCTGCACATATGTGCGGCAGTTTTTTTTTGGCAAATATTAGTAAAGTTGAGAATTGAGAATTGAGAGTCAATGCTGAGATCGCTTCCACATTATTTAAATTATATCGCCGCAGGCGATACCATGACTTTAAACTCTCAACTAAATAAAGGAGATATATGAAAGATAAAGAATTATACAAAAAGCTTTTCACAGTTGTAGCGCCAATAGCCTTCCAGTATTTCATGTCATCGCTGGTGACGGCTTCGGACGCGTTTATGCTGGGATTTCTCAATCAGGACTCACTTTCAGCTTCTTCGCTTGCAGGACAGATAGCTTTTGTATGCGGGCTGTTTATTTTTGCTTTTGTATCCGGCGGCAGCGTTCTTGCCGCGCAATACTGGGGCAAAAAAGACAGAAAGGTCGTTGAAGAGGTGCTTGCTCTGACAATGAGGTATTCATTCCTTGTCGGAGCTGTTTTTACTCTTGCGGCTCTGTTCATACCATGTCAGTTAATGCGTTTTTTTACCAATGACAGCGGACTTGTACAACTGGGAGCGGTATATCTGCGCACAGTTGCGTTCTCGTATGTGCTGGCAGGCTTTTCACAGGCTTATTTCGGCATAATGAAGATATGCGACCTCGCGGCGCTCAGTTCGCTTATAGGAAGCCTTGCTGTGGTGCTGAATATACTGCTTAACGCCTGTCTTATCTTCGGACTCGGACCTTTCCCGGAAATGGGCATCGCGGGAGCGGCTCTCGCAACTGTCGCGGCAAGGGTCTTTGAGTGTGTATTCATACTCTTTGTTATCGCCGGAAAAAAATGTCCGCCGCTAAGGGTGAGGAAGGTATTCAGGCTCAACAACCGCCTTCTCCATAGGGACTACGTAAAGTATACCGTTCCGCTGCTGCTCAATCAGCTTGGCTGGGGCGGCGGAGTTACCATGTATTCGGTAATTATGGGACATCTCGGCTCAGACGCTACGGCTGCGAACTCGATTGCGAGCATAGTCCGCAGCATGATAGCAAGTCTGTGCTGGGGAATCTCCTCCGGAGTAGGCATAATACTCGGCGGTATGCTCGGCAGGAACGAGATCGCCGAAGCAAAAAAAGCAGGCGGAAAATTCGTGAGGCTGTCGCTGGTGATAGGAGTCAGCTCCGGACTGGTTATACTTGCTGTAACACCTCTTATACTCAAAGTGATAGATCTTAACGATCAGGCGCAGTATTACCTGAAGTATATGATGTTCATGGCATCGTATTATATAATAGGCAACTCGCTCAACTCAACTATAATCGGCGGAATGTTCCCTGCCGGCGGAGATACGAGATTCGGCATGATATGCGATATAGTGACGCTCTGGTGCGTGGTCGTGCCCATGGGCATGATAGCTGCCTTTGTGCTGAAGCTCCCTGTGCTGGCGGTAGCGTTCATACTTACCCTGGACGAGTTTGTGAAAATACCGGCGGTATACAGGCATTACATGAAGTATAAATGGTTAAAGAACATTACAAGATAAAAAAGCAGTCAGAAATGACTGCTTTTTTATTTCTGTTTACCCTCATGCTGGGAAATTATGAGCTTTATGGAATCATACAGATAAGGCTTCAGCTCGTCAAGCGAGCAGGGCTCTTTATAGAGTATAGCCGAGTAGCAGGTGGAGCTCACAAGCTCTATTATCATAAAGAGCATTATTTCGGGATCACGGAAGCCGTTGGGAGCTTCTTCAAGCATTTGGTAGTACACCGAGGAGAAATCCACGTCGTCCTCGGATACGGGGGAAGTGATGGCGTTTTTGAAGATGCCCCAGCTGAGATTCTTGGATATGAACGTGAGCAGGGACTGATTTTCGTTGAGCTGATTGACGATATTATCTATTATGCTTATTATCTTTTCATCAAAGGGGAGCTTGTCCAGCTTATCGCCGAGGTCGCTGACGGCATTCCTGAAAAGCTGACTTGATTTGTGTGAAACGAGCTTGTTGCGTATATCGTACTTGTCCTTGAAATAGAGGTAGAACGTGCCCTTTGCAACGCCTGCCTTGCTTACTATGTCGGTTATGGAGGTCTTGCTGAAGCCCTTTGTGGTGAAGAATTCAAAAGCGGTTCTGAGCAGTGAGTTTTCTTTTATTTTTTTGTTCGTATCGACCTTTCCCATTATCAAACACCCTTCCTGTAGATTCAAATTTTGCGCGGCAAAATTTGGATCTGAGCCGTTAGACCATTGTAGGGTCGCACAGTGTGCGCCCGGCAAAAATGCGAAAATGCGGGACGCCGAGGGCGGCGTCCCCTACATTTCGGGCGGATAATATCCGCCCCTACTTAAAGGCTTTATGATTTACTTATTTTTATTATAGCCCGAAAAAACGGGTGTGTCAAGACAATAAAAATGACCAATGGTCAGGCTGCTTTCGGAGATAAATTGTGCAAACATACAAAATTATGACCATTGGTCAATTTTTAGCGTCTCAACTGTTGACTATTGGTCATTTTTGGAATATACTATAAAATAACAGCAAAGGCTGAAAAATACAGAGAAAGGATCGGTAATATGCTCAGATTCAGTGAATGGATCGTAAAGCACCGTGTACTTATACTTATTATCGGAGTGCTGCTGCTTGTCCCGTCAGCTCTCGGATATGTGAATACACGAGTGAACTACGATATACTCTCATACCTCCCGAAAGATATAAATACAATGGTGGGACAGGATATACTCAAAGAGGATTTCGGACAGGGCGGCTTTTCTCTTGTAATGGTGGAGGGCATGAGCGACAGGGACGTTGCGGCGACTGCCGATAGAATAAAGGCTGTGGAGCACGTTTCCGACGTTATCTGCTATCAGTCCATGACGGGCTGCACTATTCCCAAGGAAGTCCTTCCCGGAAATATATATGACTTCTTCAATCACGGCGACAATACCATGATGGCGGTATTCTTCGACGATACCACCTCTGCTGACGGCACTCTTGCGGCAGTGGAGGAAATGAGGAGCATAACCTCGGAGCAGTGCTTTATAAGCGGTATGTCGGCAATAACCCTCGACATGAAAGATCTCACACAGAGCGAGACCCTTATTTATGCCGTAATAGCGGTGATACTCACAAGCATTGTCCTTACAGTCACTATGGATTCCTTCCTGATACCTCTGTTCTTCATGCTGAGCATAGGCTTCGCGGTGGTCTGGAACCTCGGTACGAATATACTTCTCGGTGAGATATCCTTTATAACACAGGCGCTTGCGATGGTGCTCCAGCTGGGCGTTACTATGGACTACTCAATATTCCTGTGGCACAGCTACAAGGAGCAGCAGAAAAACTTCCCGGACAGCAGACAGGAGGCAATGGCACACGCTGTTGCGGCTACCATAACGGCAGTAGTGGGAAGCTCCTTCACAACGATAGCCGGCTTCCTTGCAATGTGCTTCATGACCTTCACTCTCGGTCTTGATCTCGGACTTGTAATGGCAAAGGGCGTCGTATGCGGAGTTATCGCCTGCGTAACGGTGCTCCCGGCAATGATACTCATATTTGACAAGCCGATAGAAAAGACCTCTCACAGAGATTTCCTTCCGGCGTTCAGGCGTACATCGTCATTCATAATAAAGCACTCGTGGGCATTCCTTACGGTTGCCGTAGCTGTGCTGATACCTGCCGTATTCGGCAACAGCCACTACGGGGTATACTACAAGCTTGATAGTACACTGCCTGCCTATCTCGACAGCGTTAAGGCAAATACAAAGCTTGCCGAGGACTACAATATGAACAGCACACATATCCTCATGTTCGATTCGTCAATGAGCGCCAGGGACGCAAACAAGATGATGAACGAGATAAAGAGCGTTGACGGAGTGCAGTTCGCTATGGGCTTCAATTCACTGGTGGGCTCGGCTGTTCCTGAGGAGGTGCTTCCCGCGGAGCTTAAAAGCGTTCTCAAAAGCGACAAATGGCAGCTCATGCTGATAGGCTCGGAGTACGAGGTGGCTTCCGACGAGGTGAACGCTCAGATAACGGAGCTGAACGATATCGCTTCTGGATACGACAAGGGCAGTATGCTCATAGGTGAAGCTCCCGCGACAAAAGACCTTATAACTATAACCGACAGGGATTTCAGGATAGTGAATTTCCTTTCAATAGCGGCGATATTCCTTATAATCGCCCTTACCTTCAAGTCGCTGACTCTTCCTGTGATACTGGTATCCGTTATAGAGCTTGCGATAATGATAAACCTCGGCACAGCATACTACACCGGCTCAAAGCTGTCATTCATAGCTCCTATAGTCATAGGTACCATACAGCTTGGCGCGACTGTGGACTACGCCATACTCATGACCACGAGATACCGCACCGAAAGGCACAGCGGCAGGGGCAAAAAGGAATCTGTCAGCATAGCGCTCAGCACTTCCATAAAGTCAGTCATCACCTCGGCTCTGGGCTTCTTTGCGGCAACGGTAGGAGTTGCGGTGTACTCGGATATAGGACTTATCTCTGAGCTGTGTATGCTCCTTGCAAGAGGCGCACTTATCTCGATGGCAGTGGTAATAACAGTGCTGCCGTCCATGTTCATGGTCTTTGACAGGGTGATATGCAGAACAAGCGCGGGATTTCTCCCTAAGGAAGATACGGGCAAAAAGCACCGTCACATATTCAGAACGGCGTAAACAGAGTTTATACGGGAAATGACCTTTTGGTGGTCGAAGGCTGGCTGACGTTTGCGGTATAATGTGCAATTGCGAACGTCCGGTTCTCTTAAATCTACACGAAATGTTATTTACTCATTTATATAAAGGAGAGACGGTTATGAAAAATATCAGTAAAGTAATGGCTGCACTGCTTGCGGTAACGCTTTCCGCAGGCGCGACCGGTTCAATAGCATACGCAAACAGCAGAAACGAAAAGGCTGCTGCAAAAGCGCCGGAAAGCGAAAAGAAAACAGCTGACGCTGACAGGAGGGATAACGGCGAACGCGCCTCCAAGGACGAAACGGTATACGTTCTCTGCAACAGCGATTCGTCAGTGAAAAATGTGGTGGTCAGCGACTGGCTCAAAAATTCCCCTGCTCTTGCGAGCCTGTCAGATATATCCGACCTCAGCGATATTGTCAACGTAAAGGGCGACGAAGCCTTCAGTATAAGCGGAGATTCCCTTAACTGGAGCGCTGATGGCGATGACATATACTACAAGGGCTATTCAGACAAGGAGCTCCCCGTGGACGTGACTATGGAGTATTTCCTTGACGGCAAAAAGGTCGAGCCCGGCAGCATAAGGGGCAAAAGCGGTCATCTTGTGATACGCTGGACATATAAGAACAGGCAGAAGGCCAGCAAGCTTGTAAACGGAAAGGAAATGGAGCTCTATGTGCCCTTCATGGCAGCAAGCGCGGCTGTACTCAGCACGGACAGCTTCCTGAATGTGGAGGTCACCAACGGAAAGATACTGTCTGACGGCGAAAAGCTCATTGCTGTGGGTATGGCGTTCCCCGGACTTCAGGACAGCATAGACTTCAGCGGCTTTCAGGGCATAGATGTTGATATACCCGACAGCTTCGAGATATCCGCAGATGTCAGGAACTTTGAGATGAATACCTCCGTTACGGTCGTATCCAACGAGATATTCTCAAAGCTCGATATTGACGGCGCTGTAGACCTTGACAGCCTTAAAGCAAAGGTCAGGGAGCTCAGTGACGGAGCCAAAAAGCTCGGAAACGGCACGGCTTCCCTCTATGACGGTATAAAGCAGCTCAGCGGCGGCACAGGCGACCTGACGGCAGGTATAGACAGGCTGCTCTCAGGCTCTCTGGAGCTGAAAAACGGGGCGGCAGAGCTTGATGACGGAGCAAAGAAGCTGACCGACGGCGCAAAGACGCTCTCAGGCTCCACAGGAAAATTCGAGGAGGGACTGGTCAGCGCAAAGGACGGCTCCGCGAAGCTGTCGGAGGGTCTCGGACAGGTAAGCGGAGGAGCTGTACAGCTCTCCGAGGGTATAGGCAGCGCAAAGAGCGGTTCTGCGGCTCTTGTTGAGGGCTTAGAAAAGGTAAGCGCAGGGGCGGAGGCACTCAGCGGCGGTATAGACGACGCAAAGAAGGGCTCGGACGCTCTTGAGGCAGGCTTTGCGCAGGTAAACGAGGGTGCGGCTGCCCTAAAAACAGGAGCAGATACCCTTACAGGCGGCGTGGGAGCTCTTGCGGACGGCAGCAAACAGGTAAAGGACGGTTCCGCACAGCTCTACACGGGAGCGGCTGCTCTCAGCGAGGGAGCTTCAAGGCTCAGCGAATCTGCGGGACAGGTATCCGCAGGCATAGGCAGCGTAAAAAGCGGCGCTGACGCTCTTGCAGAGGGTATAACAGGAGCCAAGACAGGTGCCGACAGTCTGACAGCAGGTGCGGCTTCTCTTACTGAGGGAGCTTCACAGCTCGGCGACGGTATAGCGCTTGCAGGAGCTTCACTGGATACCACCATAGCGGCAAACGAGCAGGCTCTGGCGGCTTTGCAGCTTGTTTATCAGCAGTCTCCCTCACAGGAGCTTGCTGTAGCTATAGGTACATTGCAGCAGACCATAGAGGGACAGAAGCAGATATCCGCTTCAATGAACGAGGGCGGACAGCTCAGTGCCGGAGCGGCTTCTCTCAGAGCAGGAGCTGCGCAGCTGGTTGGCGGTCTCGGACAGCTTGGCAGCGGTCTTGAAGCCGCACAGGGCGGCTCGCTTTCATTGCAGCAGGGACTTGCAAAGCTCGATGAGGGCGGCAGGGCTTTGGCGGCAGGAGCAGGACAGCTTTACGGCTCAACGGAGCAGCTCTCAAAGGGCGCGGCTGACCTGAGTACAGGCGCGGCTGCTCTTGACAGCGGTATCGGTACGCTCACAGGCGGCAGCAGTAAGCTCACAGGCGGTCTTGATTCTCTCATAAAGGGTATAGAACAGCTGGGCGGCGGCAGCACTTCCCTGAATGCAGGTCTCGGCAAGCTCTCCGCGGGAGCGCTTGACCTCACAGGCGGTATATATAAGCTGTCTGACGGCGCGTCAGCTCTCGACAGTGGTCTTGCGCAGCTCTCGCAGGGCTCGCTCACACTGGGCGGAGGTCTCGGACAGCTCACAAGCGGAGCGAAGGAGCTTGACGGCGGACTTGCACAGCTCTGCGGCGGCAGCACTCAGCTCAGCGGCGGCGCAAAGACGCTGTATGACTCTCTGAAGCTCCTTAGCGGCGGTGCGGCTAAGCTTTACGGCGGCACAGGTGAGCTTTACAGCGGCATCGGACAGTTAAAGACAGGCGGTACGGCTCTTGCGGACGGCGTGAGCAGACTTGAAAGCGGTGCAAAGGAGCTCAGAGACGGCATGATAAAATTCAACGACGAGGGTATCTCCGTTATTACAGGAGCAGTCGATGAAAAGCTGCCTCAGCTCGTTGACAATCTCAGAGCGCTCAGAGAGGCTTCGAGGGAGTACAACAGCTTCTCCGGTATCTCAGATGACATGGACGGCAGCGTTAAGTTCATCTATCTTGTTGACGGAACAAAATAATACAGACAGGGGAATTGGAATTTGGAAAAAGCGGCGCAGCTGATAGTCAGCTGTGCCGCTTTTGGTTTTACTGTTTGGTTATTACCATATTGCATCTGCCCCACATTTCATTGCCGTAGGGGAATGCGTTTTCTTCTGTGCGCCTTTCGGTAAAGCCGGCGCTCTCATAGCACTTGCGGGCTCTTTCGTTCACGGTAAAGACGTTGAGCTGTACAGCGTCCGCTTTCAGTATCTCAAAGCAGTATTTTGCGGCAAGCTGTATCATTTCCCTGCCATAGCCTTTGTCCCGCTGTGCAGGGTCTATGATAACGAAAGCCAGCATAGCCTCGTTTGTCTCATAGTTTATGGAAACGCATATAAAGCCCACGACCTTTCCGTCGTCGGTAGTCGCTACAAAGGGGCAGTCTCCGTGTTTTATGTACATATCAGCAAGAAATTCGTCAAAGACATTCTTTTCAAGGGGAAACGGAGCGTGTTTAGCGCTCCACATTGCATGGGTGCGTTCGTCTGTTACCCAGTCTTTTATTGCGTCGAAGTCGTGGCTTGGTATGTATGGTCTCAGTCTCATGGTAACACCTCGTTATAAATTAGGAATTCGGAAAGCGGAATTAGGAATTATATGTGTTCGCTGACGCGGACGAATAAAAATGTAGGGGGCGATGTCCACATCGCCCCGCATTGTTGTTTATTTTTATCGGGCGGATAATATCTGCCCCTACAATTATTTTTTGTCAGCCGCACGCTGGAAGCACTTTACTATCTCAACGATAGGTACTATGCAGGCACCTGCAAGGAATGCCCAGAGGTAATTTGCACCTGTGAGAGCTTCAAGTGAGAACATTGTTCTGAGTGAAGGTATGAAAAGTACCGGTATCGTCAGGAGCGCTGAGAGCGCTATAGCTCCGATAAGAACTATATTCCTGCTCTTCATTGTGAATACTGAGCCCTTTAAGCTCCTCATGTCCCATGCGTGGAGCATTTCACATACGCAGAGCGTAATGAATGCCATTGTTGTGCCAGCCTCAGGAGAGGTCTGTGCTCCGATGAAGTAGGAAACAAGTGTGAGAACTGCGATCACAGCGCCCTGCCAAAGCAGATTTATGCCGAGACCGTCAGAGAATATGTGTGAATTGCTGCTTCTTGGCTTGCGTGACATGATACCCTGCTCGGCAGGCTCCATGCCAAGAGCTATTGCCGGGAAGCAGTCCGAGATGAGGTTTATCCATAACAGGTGTACAGGACTGAATATGCTCCTGCCCTCACCGATGAAGAATGTAGCCGCAAGTATGCAGAGCACTTCGCTGAGGTTGCTTGAAAGCAGGAACTGTATAGCCTTGCGGATATTGTCATAGATACGTCTGCCCTCTTCGACAGCGCCTACGATAGTCGCAAAGTTGTCGTCTGTGAGCACCATGTCCGCTACGTTCTTTGTAACGTCCGTACCTGTGATACCCATACCAACGCCGATATCAGCGCTCTTAATGGAAGGAGCGTCGTTTACGCCGTCGCCTGTCATAGCTGTGGTCATGCCCTTCTTGCGCCATGCGTTTACTATACGCACCTTGTGTTCGGGCTGAACTCTTGCGTATACGCTGTAGTCCTCAACGTGGGCGTTGAACTCGTCATCGGGTATCTTTGAGAGCTCCGCGCCTGTGAGAGCCTGCTGACCCTCGCCCAGTATGCCAAGCTCCTTGGCGATAGCAACTGCTGTATCCCTGTGGTCGCCTGTTATCATAACAGGACGTATGCCGGCTGTGCGGCAGAGACCTATAGCGTCCTTTACTTCGGGACGTACAGGGTCTATCATACCTGTCATGCCTATGTATATAAGGTCGTGTTCAAGTCCCTCAGGCGAAGTATCAGAGGGGAGCTCGTCGTACTCGCGGTAAGCCGCAAGAAGAACTCTGAGCGCCTGATCCGCCATTTCCTTGTTTCTGCGGAGTATCTCAAGCCTGTCGGACTCTGTCATTATGCGGACGCCGCCCTCCTTGAACATATGTGTGCAGTTTTTCAGCACCTCGTCGGGAGCGCCCTTTGTGTACTGGATATAGCCGTTATCGGTCCTGTGGACCGTAGACATCATTTTTCTCATTGAGTCGAAGGGAGCTTCCGCAACTCTTGGAGTCGCAGCCTCCAGCTCGTACTTTTTAAGTCCGCATTTGTGTGCGTAAGCGACGAGAGCAGCCTCTGTAGGCTCGCCTGCTACTGTATCGTCGGAGTTGAGCACAGCGTCACAGCAGAGCGCCATAGCCCTTGCAAGGAGCTCCTTGTCCTCTGTGTTCTCACGGACAACTGTCATCTTGTTCTGTGTGAGAGTACCTGTCTTGTCGGAGCATATTACCTGTGCGCAGCCGAGAGCCTCAACGGCGGTAAGTCTGCGTATGATAGCTCCGCGCTTGGACATATTGGTAACGCCTATGGAAAGAACGACTGTAACGACTGCTGCAAGTCCCTCAGGGATAGCAGCGACCGCAAGGCTTACAGCTATCATGAAGGAGCTGAGGAAGCCCGGCAGAGTTATCACGCCCTCTTTTACGAGCATCTGCAATACGTTTATTCCGAGTATTATAACGCAGATAACAAGAACCGCGATGGAAAGTATCTTACTGAGCTGGTCGAGGCTCTTCTGGAGAGGAGTCTCATCGTCGTCGGCATTTGCGATAGCGCCTGCGATCTTGCCCATTTCGGTCTCCATGCCTGTTGCGACAACTACAGCCTCAGCACGGCCGTAGGCGATACTGCTTCCCATGTAGAGCATATTCTTTCTGTCGCCGAGAGGCACTTCCTCACCTGTGAGGATATCGCTGTCCTTTTCCGAGGGAACGCTCTCGCCTGTCAGCGCGGATTCCTCTGCTTTGAGTGCAGCGGCTTCGATTATACGGCAGTCAGCAGGTACATTGTCGCCTGCCTCAAGAGCAATAACGTCGCCGGGGACGAGTTCCGAACTGGGTATTACTATCATTTCGCCGGAGCGATATACCTTGCTCTGCGCGGCGCTCATAGCCTGCAGGGCTTCGATAGCGGATTCTGCTTTATTTTCCTGATATACGCCGAGAACTGCGTTTGCGATGACTACGAACATGATTATGAACACATCCGCGTCGAGCTTGCCCTCTGAAATGATACCCGTTATGGCAGATATAACAGCTGCCACGATAAGAACGATTATCATAGGGTTCTTGAACTGTTCTATGAACCTTGCCAGCAGAGTGGGCTTGGGCGGTTCGTCGAGCTTGTTCTGACCTACCTTTTCAAGACGCTTTGCAGCCTCTTCTGCGGTAAGTCCGGAAGCTGAGCTTTCAACTTCTTTAAGGACCGATTCAGTGGATTCAAGATAATGTTTCATGTTTTTCCTCCAATATCCGTTAGCACCGATTTGTTTAATGCAGCGTATTCCGCATTATCACAGTACTAAACAGATAATATTTTATCATTTACCGTGAAAAAAGTCAAGATATTAAAGTGATAAAACTGTGACAGCAGAGTGTGCGTAAGGTGAAATAGTTTTTATATACAAATAAAAAGCAAAGGAGACCATTCTGACAGGAATGGACTCCTTTGCTCCGGGAGCTGAAGCGGAACTCCCTTTTATGAAAAATCACTGTATGATTTACTGCGAAACAAGCAACTGAATGGAAATTCTGAATTGCTATTTTTTCTTTCAAGCGTTTTTTTAGAGATGGTTTTTTTAAGAGAGATCTGAAAGCGTCATATGTTCATTGTTTGTTCCGATTTAGTATTTCCATACGAATGATCATCATCAAGGTTTTTTGGGGGGGGACGAAAGAGGGATCTGCCGGAAAAAGCTCCGGCAGTATTCCACTTCCGCTTTTTTGGATATGATGTATTAGAGAAGATGTGGTTTCGATCAAGCGTTCAGGCTTTATGATCGCAGCTGCTGGATCATATGCCCGCATTTTAGGTTGGCCGCCAGAAAGTGACTGCGCGATCATTTGTCTGTCCGTCTGATCGTGTGGCAGAAAAATTACAGCGTCAGTTGGGGAAATTAGTTGGATTAAATGTTACAGTCACTTCATCAGTAATGGTAAGATCATTTGTTTTCAACGTATCAGATAACAAATACGCATCAGTTAATCGGCATTTCAGTGTTTTTAGTTTTGAGTATTGTTATGGATAGAGGTTAGGCTTTTCTTATGTAAACTATAGTCGTTAAAACTTGCTGATCTTAGTAGTTAGAATTTTCTGAGTTTTTTTAGATCTTTTGGGGGAACAGGCTGGTTGTGTAAAAAGAAACACGCGGAATTTGCACTCTGCTCTGCTACCTTTACTGATTTTGCTACGATAGTTTTCATTATAATGTCCGTGACAGCGTGCCGAGTTTTCTTCATAAAAATGAGATTCCTCCTTTATGAATGATTGTGCGGGCACTTTCTGGACGACGCCTAAGTATTATTATATTTATAAATTCCGAAAAGTCAATAAGTTTGCACTAAACGCCGGCTATTTGCATTTTTAGTCCGAAACGAATAAAAAACCGGCTGTTATACAGCCGGTTTTGTTTAAAGCGCATAATCGGGTATCGGGATAAGGACTTCTGTTATGAAATGTCCGTTTTCGGTATGTGCGTTGAAGCTGCCATCGTACTTCTTGCAGGCGTTTTTTATGTTCGACATACCTATGCCCTGATGGTTCTTTTTGGTGCTGAGATATTTGTTCTCGCTGCTGGAAATGACCTTTCCGCAGGTATTTTCGAGTAGAATGAAAACGAAATGGTTGTGGCGCTTTATTGAAAGGGATACATGGCGGTTTTTTTCCGGAAGCTCCGAACAGGCTTCAAAGGCGTTGTCGAGGAGATTGGAGAAGATAGCGGTGATATCGAGATTTGATATGAAGTCGATATTTGTATACTCCGAATCCACCTGAAAGTCTATTTTCAGTTTGTCGGCGGCTTCCATCTTGTTGTTGACAACAACTGTGAGAATAGCGTTATCGCACTCAAATCTCGGCATGAGCTTGTCCAGCTCTGAAGTGAGGAGCTCCTTGTAGTGCTTTGCTTCCTCGATATTGTTGTCGTTTATGAGACCGTCAAGAGAAGCGAGATGTTTTTTTACATCATGGATAACGTGCCTCGAAGCTGTATATTTCTCATTCAGCACCTTGTAGGCGTTGAGCTGAAGCTGTGACTGCTGCGTGAGCAGGTCAAGCTCCTTTTCCATTCTGTAGCTCTGTGATATCCTGCGCAGTACATATGTAAGGTACAGGTCAAATACGAAAATAACGGAAAGGATTATGATTATTTCATACTTTGATTCGGATTTTACGAAGAAATCGTGGAACAGGCTCAGGAGAATGATCTCTCCGAGTATAAGCACCATGAACATTATAAGCTCATTGGTGCGGACGTTGTAAAGGCCCTTTTCCGTTACTATCGTTATAAATGCTTTGGTTATCACAAGCATTATGATCCATTCAAAAAGGTTTGCTCCTGCCATGAATACTTCATTATCGACGAACACCTTTGTGTCAACATCCAGTATGGAACCGAGTATGTTGCTGGTGAGAACTTCTACAATGGCCATTATGGTTATGAAGGCAAGAACATATACCGCCACTCGCAGAGAGGGGTTTTTATTGAATATCGTCGCCAGTAAGAACAGAAGCAGGAAGGTTATGATAGGATTGATCCACGGCACACTGTGTTCCTGACTGAATTTCTGTAAGAACGCTTTTACGGGAGATACAGTCAGCAGAAATAATATCCTTATAAAAAGAGGCGTGTGTTTTTCGGAAAAAAGCTTTTCAAATGCTATTATCGCAAATGTAAATGTAGCTATGGCGGAAGCCAGATTGACCAGATAAAGAATCATGTTTTACTCCTGTTTGATATAGTTTTTGATAAATCGGCTGAATTCGTTGTGAAAATCTTTCAGTTTCTTTTGCGCGATAGGTATTTCTAATCCGTTGGTAGTATATAGAGTGAATCCTGTTAGTTTATCGATGTGTTCCATATTTACTATGAAGCTTTTGTGGGGGGAAGTAAAGCTTTCTGAGTCGATGAGCGACATTATTTCGGAAAGGCTGCCCTTTATGCAGTATGTTTCCGATTTGGTGTATACTGTTATCCTTCTGTTTCCGGTATACTCAAATACATATATATTATTCAGGTTGAGCAGAAGAGGACCGTCCATGCCCTTCAGCTGTATCACTGACTCCGGCTTTGCAGTATCGGCGAGATACTTCATAAGCTCCTGAAGCACATGGGTGATGCGTTCTTTTTTGAACGGCTTCACCACGAAGTCGAAGGGGTGTACGGAATAGCTTTGCAGTGCAAGCTCCGAGTGATTCGTTACATATACGATCCTCGAACGTCTTGCGGTGGGACGTATGAGTTTTGCGGTTTTAATTCCATCGATACCGCTCATTTCGATATCGAGGAATATCAGATCATAGCAGAGTTCGCTCTCCACCAGTCTTTCACCGCTGCTGAAGCTGTGTATCTCAAATTCAACTGAGTTGGAGGCGCCGAAATCGGTGATTGCTTCTTTGATCGAAGCTATGACCGATTTGTCGTCATCGCAGATTGCGATTTTTATCATGTGACCGCTCCTTTTTTATTGGTGAGCCTGCCTGCTGCGAGCATGATACCGGTAATAAGTATCGCGCAGGAAGCTGACAGTGCAAGTTTATGCAGTCCGAGTAGTGCAAGTGATGCTGATATGAATAGTACAATAAAAGCTGTGATAAGAGACCGCTTTCTGAAAACGACACGTTCCACGGAGTCGAAGGGCTTCGTTTGCGTGTCAACGGGGGCAAGCGCTATAATAAGCGCCAGACCTGTGCAGAGGAATGCGGCTATACAGAATACATCCCCTCTGCAGTGTATTAGTTTTACCGCGGCTATTACTGCTGTGAGTATGATTAAAGACGAGAAAAAGCAGGCGATACGCGATCTTGAATGATAGCCTCCGCAGTTGCTGCGAAGAACCGAATATACAGCCATGAAAACCAGTACCTCCGGTACGCTGTTCATAGCTATGGCCATAGCTATCATTGCTGAGGTGATAATTGTCTTCATTATGATAAGCTCAAGTCCGTAACGGACGATCTCAGCGTTTTCATCGGTTGCGAATCCGCGCTGCAGGAGCTTGCTCATAATTGCATCAAGCAGTTTATTCATAGTTTGGCTCCTTCATTGGCTTTTTATAATGTTTCCCTGTCTGATAACCTTTATTATATATCAAAACTATGCCAAAAGTCAATACATATTGCCTAAAGTGTTATCTGCCGCGTTGAAATGTTATATCCCAGCTATATAATGTATTCAGGAAATCAATGATATCAGGGCAAAAACATGGGACAGGCAGTATATTCCACAGACAATAATAAATAAAGCCGGTATTGATAAGTAATGTACAATACCGGTTTTTCTTTTCTGTACAAAACATGGGATCTGAAAAAATAATTTTTCAGTATTCAACTGTTTTGCATTGAATCTTATTTGATTACGCCCCTGTTATGAAATGCGTTTTAATATCCGCCTGAAAGTTATACTTCCGTGTTTATGGGTGACCTCGTATATAAGCGGCAAAGCCGCTCCGACTTTAAGTATCCCTGCCAAGCAGCTGGCTTTGCAGGAGCACAGCGTCAGCTATACCTGTCTCTCTGTCGGAGTTCATATCAGAGTTTGAGAGTAAAAGTCCTGTAAGCTTTATTGCATTTTATGCGAGGCTCATACCATTTCGCCTTTTTCGATGCGTTCCGCAAGGTCGTTGAGGTATACCCAGCGCTCCATTTTTTCGGAGAGCTGCTGTTCAAGGAGCTCCTTTCTGTCAGAGAGCTCCTGTAGTTTTACATAATCCGATGAATTCGCGGCGATCTCCTTTTCGGCAGATGCGATATCCTGTTCGAGAGCGGCGATATCATCGTCTATGGTGTCATATTCACGCTGCTCCTTGAATGAAAATCTTAGTTTTGTCTTGCCTGTATATGTGCGTTCCTTTTTCTCAGTCTTCTTTTTCGGCTTGTCTGCGGGAGCGCTCTCTGTCAGGGCTTTTTCAGCGTAGTCGGTATAGTTGCCGTTGTACCGCGTACACTGACCGTCCCTGAACTCGAATATTTCTTCTGCCATCTTGTCAAGGAAGTACCTGTCGTGGGAGACTGCTATCACGGCACCGCTGAAGTTTTCGAGATAGTCCTCAAGTATCGTAAGGGTGGCGATGTCAAGATCATTCGTAGGCTCGTCGAGCAGGAGTATATTTGGAGCAGTCATGAGTATCTTCAGGAGATAAAGCCTTTTCCTTTCGCCGCCGGAGAGCTTTTCTATGCGGTTCCACTGCAGTTCGGGAGTGAACAGGAAACGCTCCAGCATCTGGGCAGCCGTTACCGTGCCGTCAGGAGTCTGCACTCTGTCGGCGGTCTCACGGATATACTCTATAACGCGGAGCGACGGATCCATTGTCTCGCATTCCTGTGAGAAATAGCCGATATTTACCGTGTCTCCGAAAACTATCCTGCCGCTGTCCGGCTGTACTTGTCCCATCAGCATTTTCAGGAAGGTGCTTTTTCCCGCGCCGTTGTGACCGACTATACCTATCCTTGCGTCACGTGATATTATGTAGGAAAAATCGGTGATAAGCGGTCTGCCGTCTATGGATTTGCTGATATTTTCTATTTCTACCGTCTTTTTGCCGAGACGCGACGAAACTGACTGAAGCTTCAGCTTTTCGGTCTCTGCGGGGATATCACGGTTTTTTAGAGCTTCAAAGCGCTCTATCCTGTCCTTTGATTTTGTACCTCTTGCACGTGCTCCCCTGCTTATCCATTCAAGCTCGCGGCGGTACAGAGACTTGTTTTTGCGCTCGGCAGCTGCCTCGTCGGCTTCGCGCTGAGCTTTTCGGAGCAGGTATTCGCTGTAGTTGCCGTCGCTCACATAGACCCTGCCCTTGTCAACTTCCGCGATCTTTCCGCATATCTTATTAAGGAAGTATCTGTCGTGGGTCACCATGACTATTGCGCCGCGGTAGCGCAGCAGCAGGTCTTCGAGGAGCTGGGCTGTTTCGTTGTCGATGTGGTTGGTGGGCTCGTCGAGGAGAAGCACATCGCTGGGCTGTATCAGCGCGGCGGCAATGCCTGCCCGTCTTTTTTCTCCGCCGGAGAGCGTACTGATATCACGGTCACAGTCCGGAAGTCCGAGCTTGTCAAGAATGGAACGTGCTTCGTACTCCTTTGACTGCATAAGGTCTTTTGGAAGATGCGCGAGCACCTGTCCGAGAACACTTCCGTGATCGTCGAATTCGGGTATCTGCGGAAGGTAGGATATCCTTATCCCGTTTGTGCGTATGACCTCGCCGCTGTCCGGCTCGTCAGCTCCTGCGAGTATACGGAGCAGGGTGGACTTGCCTGTGCCGTTTATGCCGATGATACCTACCTTGTCGCCTTCGTTCAGGAAGAACGAAACATCGTCAAGGACCTTTCTTTCCATGTAGATCTTTGAGATATTCTGAGCTGTTAAAAGAATCACTTTAACTCTCCTTAATTTTTAGTCTTTGATGTGTATATATTAAAAGTATTATATCACAATAGGTCTATAAAATCAATATATACCATTTTGTACAGCCAAATCCCGGAACTGGTGAGAATAAGTGAAAATCACTATATCAGACAGCTATTTTAATATTAAATCTTGTAAAATTAGTAGGTTTTTATACATTTTGTTGGAAAAGTATTGCAAAATGTGTTGACACGTTAATTCAATTAAAGTATAATACAATACAGAAATATATTTACGGGGATAATTAAAAGTTTCAAAGCGCAAATCTTCTTTTATCACAATATGCGCTTCCCGGACACAGTTCGGGTCCAGGACCGCCGCACGGTCTGAAGTAAGGAGGAATACAGAATGAGAAAAATGATCGCTGCAATGCTGTCGCTGGTAATGCTGGGCAGCCTGGCAGCCTGTGGAACAAAGAAAGGTACAGAGAAAAAAGATGGTTCGGGGAAAAAGACGGTCGGTATCGCAATGCCCTCAGCTAAGCTCGAAAGATGGAATTCCGACGGAGATTATCTGAGATCACTGTTTGAAAAGGACGGCTATGAGGTAAAGCTCATATATTCTGATAATGATTCCACACGTCAGAATAACGATATCCTCGGTATGCTCAATGAAGGAGTTGACCTTCTTCTTATTGCCGCCGTTGACAGCAGTACCCTTACCAAGTCACTTGAAGAGGCTAAAGCAAAGGAAATACCTGTTGTTGCCTATGACCGCCTTATCATGAATACCAATGCCGTTACCTACTATATCTCTTTTGATAACAGCGAGGTAGGAAGAATGCAGGGCGAATTCGTCCGCGACGCCCTCGACCTTGAAAACGCTAAAGGGCCTTTTAATATTGAATTCATTTCAGGCGATTCTGCCGATAACAATGCCCGTTTCTTCTTTGACGGCGCTTATGAAGCACTGAAAAAGTACATAAATTCAGGAAAACTGGTGTCGCCTTCCGGAAAGACTACATTCGAGAAGACTGCGACAAAGGACTGGAGCACGGAAAACGCCAAGACTGAAATGACCAGACGTCTGTCTGCTTACTTTTCAGGCGCCAAGCTCGACGCTGTTCTCTGCGCCAACGATTCGACTGCCCTTGGTGTCGAGGAAGCAATAGAGGAAAGCTATAAACTCAAAAACGTCCCTGTCATAACAGGTCAGGACGGCGATAACGAGAACCTGAAAAAACTCGTTGACGGTAAGCAGTCCATGACTGTTTTCAAGAACGTCCGCGACGAAGCGAGTGTTGCGTTTGAGGTGAGCAAGAGGCTGCTGAATGACGAGGTGCCTACAGGAAAGCTTGTGGAATCGCTTGCGGTTGATGTCAAATACGACAGCGAATCCTACAATAACGGAGTAAAATATGTTCAGTCATATCTGCTCGTTCCTACAGTCATAACAAAGGACAATCTGCAGATAATGGTAAATACGGGCCTTTACCAGTGGGACGCAGAAAATAAGTATATCGAAAGCGTTAATAAACAATAAGAAGCAATATAACGAAAAAAGACTTCTCAGCAGAGGTCACGTATATATTCAGCCCCGGAGCAGGTGCGATAATTATATAGAATTTTTTATATGAGATATTAAGAAAGCCCCCTTTTGAAAAAGGGGGCTTTCTCATATGTGTTATACATAATCGTAGCCGGAGATCTTCCATTTGCCGTCTTCAAGCTTTAGGTGGATAAGCATTCCGCCCATTGCTTCTTCCTTGAAGGATACACTGACTGTAGCTGTTGTATCTGTTGATTCTGTTATTATTGCGTCATCTCTGAACTCGAAGCCGCCGTATCTTGAAATGCGGCTGTAGAGCTTTCCGTTCTCATTATTCTCAATGTAAACAGGGAATCCTGCCGTGGTACCGTTTTCTGCGCATACTTTTATCAGGGCGTCTCTTAATCCGCCGGTCGTGAGGTCAGAGATATAGTTTTTAATATCATCGATGCTTGAAAAACGTGCGTCTGAAACTCTTGCATAGAAGATATTGCCGGGATTGGTCATTCCGCAGTAATTATATATTGTGTCATTGTCGAGATGATCGCTCTCGTCTATCTCAACAGTTCCGTTCTCAACATTCAGCACATCGTTCACCATATTCGGAGCTTCCTTTGCGGCGTTCAAGAGCTCGCTGTCTGAAATGCCTACATTGCTTGTTGTGGGCTGTTCGTCATCGGGGTATCCGAAATCGCTTACCTTCCAGCTGCCGTCTTCGTAAACAGCGGTGATCTTTACCTTTTCTTTTCCTCCGGGGACTTCATTGTCTGTGATTATCTCATATGACTTGTCGCTCGTTTTTATAAGTTCGGGATCGCCTGTGAAGCTGAAGCGGCTTCCTCTTGCGTTGTCGCGCATATAGAGTTTTCCGTCAACTTCCTTGAACATAGGAAGATCGTTTATCTCATCCTCGTAGATATAGCTGTAGGACTTGCTGAGTACTGGCTCGGTGACAGTGCTCTTGACCATTTCCTTTAAATTATTAAGATCCAGTATCCCGCCTGATACGAACTTGTTGTATATAACTGTATAACTGCCGTCGGGTGCCTGGAATTCCAAACTGTCGTCTTTGTCGACCGATGTGTAAGTGCCTCCTGCCATTAAATCATCTACAAGCTCAAGACTTGTTAAGAGCTGTAAAGCCTCTGTTTTTTCAAACTTGGAAGCATCCTTATCCGCTGTTTCGGTTTCTATTCTGTAGCTTTCAAGTTTCCACAGACCATTTTCGAGAACGACATGAAAAACTTCTGTTTCTTTGGATATAAGACGTTCGTTAACAACAACTATATCAAAACTGTTGGTGCTATCGTCATAGTTCTCTATTGTGTAATCATTGTATTCAGGTAAGGAGCCGCTGCCCTTTCTGAAATAGAGCTTGCCGTCGATCTCCTTGAAGCGCGGTTCCTGTCCGAGATAGCGTGTCAGTAAAGCTGTATAGTCGTTAAGGATGTTTCCTGTCATTATAGTTTCAAGGTATCCGTTCAGTTCATCTACAGAACTGAATATATCCGCGACTCTGTAATAGGTCACTGTTGAGCCGTCGTAGTCCTCAACGCTCTGGGTGTCGTTTTCGTCAAGCTTCATATTTTCGGGAATACCGTATGACAACCCCATAACAAAACTGTATTGCGCCAGAAGACTATCAGCTGCCTTGATGCAAGTTTCCTCTATGGACCGGGTCGATGCGACCGTTGCGGAAGGTGAACTTGCAAGCGGATCGTTGATATTTATGTTGGCTTTGTTTCTGCTCAGTGTATGGATCGTACCGCCGATACCGCCTATAAGGAGCATACAGGCTGCAACTGTGGCTATCCTGTGCCATTTTGGTCTGTGGTAGCGCTCAACGCCGCTTACCTCGTATTCCTTGTTGTTGAAGTTTATATTACTTTCTCTGTTCATTTTGTCCAGCTTTTTCTTACTCATAGCCAGCATCCTCTCTTTTTCTTCTTTTGTGAGCACAGGGACTTCCGAAAGGAGCTCCAGTGTTTTGTCGTCTGCATTTTCAAGCATATCAAATTCACGATTTGTTTTCATGTCCGCATCTCCTTATAGTGTGATACCGGCAGAAGCCAGTGTGATCTTTAGCTTTTCAAGGGCTCTTGCTGCTCTCATTCTTACAGTTGAGGCCTTCATTGAAAGCTGCTCAGCTATTTCTGAAGATGATCGGTCGTAATAGTATTTCTGTAGGATAATTGTAGAATCGGGTTCGCCGAGCTCGGTTATCTTGCTTAAAAGAATACTGCGTGTTTCCGCCGCGTCGGAATCTGCTTCGATATCGGTCTGAGCGCCGATGGTTTCGAGTTCCTCTTCTGCTGCGTCTGAAAAGTAGCTGCTTTTCGCGGTAAGGCTGTTGAAAGCGTTTATAGCGCGGCGCTTTGCCACAGTACCTATATAGGCTTTCATGTCGCCGTTATAGTCGCTTGCGGTATCATATCCGAAAAATATATTTGCGAATATGTCGCTGACACATTCCTCAATATCTTCTCTTGAAGCTATGCTGCGAAGTTTGTTGTAGACTATGGTATATACATAGCTGCAATAGTTCTCAAACAGGGCGTCATAAGCCTTGTCGCACGACTTTTTGTACAGTGCGCAGTATTCCTTGCCCGTCATGTTTTATCCTCCCGGTATTATGAAAGTGTTCCATGGATGTGTGCTTTCATTAACAACATTCATGTGCCGAAGCCAAAGTGTCACAAAAAATCTGAAAAAATTTTTTCAGAGAGCTGTTATGAGCTGCATATTATAATTTATCATTAAAATGCGGAGCTGTCAAGTTGTGCTGATATATCGCTTTGTCTGACAGTATCTGAATAGATACGCCTTTTTCTTCATATACTATACCGAAAGGGTGATGAAATATGAAGATAAAATGGACTGACCTTATTTTATGGGTAGTCGGAACAGAGCTTGTGGGAGCTTTTTCTGCGCTGTTTGCGGGAGGAAGCTTTTCCGCCTTCTATCAGTCTCTCGAACAGCCTCCGCTTGCGCCGCCCGGCTGGCTTTTCCCGGTGGTATGGAGCATATTGTACGCGCTTATGGGCGTTTCGGCGTATCTGATATCCGGCAGCAATAAAGCCGGGCGAAAAACAGCTCTGCTTCTGTACGGGCTCCAGCTTTTTGCAAATTTCCTGTGGACGCCTGTGTTTTTCGGGCTGAAGTCTTTAAGCGGCGCGGCGGCTGTTGTGATAGTTATGCTCATACTCATAACCGCAATGATGATATCGTTTTACCGTATCGATAAAAAAGCCGCTTACCTGAATATTCCTTACCTGCTGTGGACGGTGTTTGCCGCCTACCTCACAATAGGAGTGCTGGTGTTACAGTAACTGTATCAAAAAGCTTCTTGTTAAGTGTGATACTTATTTAGAAGCTTTTATAACTATTATTGAGGTAGATACTTTGGAAGAAGATTTTTCTCATACTTCTTTCATGACCGTTATTTCATTTTTTCTATAATGAAGCCCACAAGTAAATTTGCCCCTTTGTTTTTGCTGCAAAGGGGCTTTATTATAGAAAAAATCAGCTAAAAGTCTTTGGAAAGGGGTTCGGGGAAGAACCTTTCCTCAGAAAGGTTTTCCCCGAGTAATAACTATAAATTTCTATATAAGTGCCGCATTTAACGGGAGCTTTTTTTGCTGCCGGTATCGGCTCCTCCTTTCCGCTAAAATAATTAATTCAGCCATAAAAACTGTATTTCTTTGTAAATAATGTGTAAAAAACTGTCAATTCTGTTGACGTTTGTCTGTGAACATGATACAATTATGGTAGGATATTCTCGGAAAGGTAGTAGTGCGCCATGGATAAAAAGATGATTATTGAAGAGTTAAAACATAAAAATGAGATACAGCCTGAGGAATTTGACGGAACATACCGCTCTGTGCGTGAAGCGGTGGAATGCTATGCAAAGCTCAGAAAGACCACGATAATCAATTACAAGGACCTTGACCTGCTGTATTATCTGTCCCTCGGTATATGGAAAAACGATAAAAGCGAACGGAAGCTCCATATTCAGAACAGTCATTTGCTTCACATAGACAAGCTTATGCTCGATTCAAACCTCGACAAGATATGGAGCAGGAGTTCGAGAATGCTTTTCAATCATGTCATTGAAAAGCGTGAACTTGACTTCCTTACAACTCAGTTTTCGTTCAGGGAGTCGCTTATCGCCGAGAAGGACGAAGCTATCCAGTTCTTTTTCAAGATGTGCATCAATCTCGCAGGACTTGAAAATGACAACAAGCTTCTGGATACGGCTCAGAAAATGATACATTCACAGCTGAAGGATTCGGGAATGCCCGTATTTGCCATGTCAAGGATACTTCACTGCCTCAAACCATTTACCTTCCCTATACTTTGCGAAAGCGTCACCGATAATATCGTTTACAGGTCTCTGGATATCGAACTGAAGAAACCCGACGATGTTACGTATTACATAAGCAACTGCCGCAAGATACTGGATTTCCGCAATACCAACTTCAAATTCAGAAACACGAAAGTCTTTGACATTATGTCATGGAAGCTGTTCAATGCTCAGTTCGATCCGGTCCAGCAGGGTAAGTCTGAGCCGGAGATAAAGCCTGAAAAGAAGCCGGAACCGGTAAAGGAACCGGAGCCTGTGCTCACAAAACCGGAGCCCGCTCCCCAAAAATCAGATGTTCCGCGCAAAAAGTCCGATGCTCCGCTGAATCAGATACTCTATGGACCTCCCGGAACCGGTAAGACCTATAACGTGGTGAGGTATGCCGTTGAGCTGATCGAAGGCGAGAAAATATCCGCAGGCGAGCCCTATGCTTCCGTAAGGGAGAGATACACTAAATACGCTTCCTGCGGTCAGATAAAGTTCACGACATTCCATCAGTCGCTGAGCTATGAGGAATTTGTTGAGGGTATCCGTCCAGTCGTAGTTGACAGATTCGGCAACGACACAAATATCGCCCACGCTGATACCACGGTCATTTACCGTCCGTACAACGGCGTTTTCAAGGCGCTTTGCGAGAAGGCTTCAAAGAGCCCGCATATGAGCTATGTTATAATCATAGACGAGATCAACCGCGGAAACATCTCAAGGATATTCGGTGAACTCATCACTCTTATCGAGGAATCGAAACGCGGTACTTCAGTTATACTTCCGTATTCGCAGACCGAGTTTGCTGTTCCTCCCAACCTTTATATCCTCGGTACAATGAATACCGCTGACCGTTCCATCGCAATGCTCGATACCGCTCTCAGAAGAAGATTTGATTTCATTGAGATGATGCCTCAGCCGTCACTGCTCGGAGACTGCGACGGCGTTGATCTCTGCGAGCTGCTTACCGCGCTTAATGAGCGTATCGAATATTACTATGACCGCGAACACGCTATCGGTCACGCGTATTTCATGAATAACAACGGTTGTATCAAAAGCATAGCCGAGCTGAGAGAGGTTTTTTCCACGAAGATAATCCCGCTTTTGCAGGAATACTTCTTTGACGACTATGAAAGGATCAGGCTTGTGCTGAATGACGACAATTCCTTCATAGAGTGCATTGCTCCTAAGTATATCAAGCAGTTCGATTCGGGACAGAAGCTGTACCGTCTCGGCAATCCGAAAAACTGGAACAAGGAGCATTTCATAAACATATACAGTGATACTTCCTGATGAACGGAGAATACAATGTATACAAGACAATTTTGCGTATCCGCAAATGAAAAGATAGCGGATATTTCAGGCGATAACGGCGAGCTTTCAAAAATGCTCGGCGAGTTCGCCGAGGTCTGCGCCGCTGAGGGCAGGGAAGCCGTCACTGTCAGTCAGGGGAAGGGCGCTAAATACTTCATGGCAGGAGATTACTGCGGATTCGCAAGTCTCACTGACGGGACTCTCGTTGAGATACTGCCCCGAAGCAAAGGCGGCACCGCGGAAGCGAGAAAGGAACTCTGCACCGAGTTCTGCAGGCGGTGCGGTTATACCTTCAGTCCGTCAGGCTTTGATCCCGACAGGAACTTCATGGAGTATTTCATATCCGTTTTCGCAGGCGAGACTATTAAGATAATCAAAAGCGGCGTCCTCTCCACCTATACGAGCCGTGAGGAGAATCTGAAATCAGTTCAGGGAACTATAATGTTCTCCGAGAATATACGCCGCAATCTTGTCCACAGAGAGCGTATATATGTGCGGCACGATGTTTTTACTTCAGACCGTGCGGAAAACCGTATCATAAAAGCCGCCGCCGCGCTGCTCATAAGGATAACCGACGATCCGCACAGCTCCCATCTTCTGAATGAAGCGCTGTCATACCTTGACGAAGTCCGTATCCCATACAATATGGCGGTGGAATTCAGCAAGTGCATAAACGCGCGAAATACAAAAAAATACAGCACTATCCTCAATATATGCAGAATGCTCTTTGACAGAAATGAGGGTACCGCTTTTTCCGGAAAGTATATCTCATGCGCCCAGTTTTACAGAATGCAGTAGCAGCCGTGTCTTTTCACGGCTGCTTTTTTCTGCCGATTTTGCGCAATATATGGCTTGATTATCACACAGGCTTTTGGTATAATGTGCTTGATGGAAACGTGAAACCTTGTCTTTGGATCTTTAAGGAGGGATCAGCATGAGACTTAAAAGGGCATTATCTGCTGCCATGGCACTTTTCATGGCATTTACCTGTGTACCGTCGGTTTCTGCCGCTGAAGCGGGAGAGGCTGCGGAAGAGGACAAATACGCAAAGATAGAATACACTGACGGTGAAAATACGATAACGAGGGAGGCTGACGGGTATTTTTATGAAATGATGACCATTAAGCACCCCTCTGCGATAATTACCCATACTCCGTCCGTTACTCCGGGTAAGGACGGTACGTTTTCGGCTGATCTTTCTTTCAATGAAGAGGTCATTGCGCTGGCAGGAAAACGGTATGACGACGATACGGATATCCTCGGCAGCAATTACTGCATAAGCTATAAATATGAAAGAGATGAAAGCGACAACGGTATACAGGGCGTCTTTAAAAACAATATACAGGTCTGCGCAAGGGCAGTGCTGCATGATCCGGATACGGTCATAAGCTTCTGGGAAATGTCCGAAAGCGCTTATGCCGGTGCCTATTTTTCATATTATGCAGGCACTCTGGAACTGGACGGCGAAAAATATATCGTTGAGAGGGAAAGACAGAACTCCATGACCTTTTTCGATATATTCCATATCTGCAGCGATGAGACTGTGGAGAGCGAAACAAAAGAGTGTACTTACCATATCACCGACCTTGTCAGAGCTGCAAAGGACTTCGGTATCACTCCCGGCAAGCTGTATGAGATATCAGTCAAAGCAGATAATATCAGGAGCACAGGCTGGGTGAATGTGCTGGAGAATAATATTTTCGAGGACAGCGTTTCCCTGCTTGACAAGGACGACTCGCTGAAAATATATGCAAATGTTAATTCAGATCATCTGACCAGTGTAGAGATAGATTATTACGATTTCTATGCACAGTCGTACTACATCGGCTGCGGAAGCTGCATGACAGCTTATAACAACGGTCTCTTTACACTGGATTCGGTCACGCCGCAGGAAGAGCTTGAGGATTCTGCCTTCGATTTCGGTTCAAATTTCAGTGTCGGAAGAACTGCCATAGGTAATATGAAGGTCAGAAAAGGCACGAATATAAAATACAGCATAAATAACGGACTGGACGGTAAATACGGTATCGTCTTCGACGTTGATATCCCTGAACTCGCAAAGCGAAACGAGAGATACTGTTATCTTGATGTTGTGGAAAAGCTTTCCGGCATGGACGCAGAGGAGTTCATAAAGAGCTATGAGATCGCATACAACCATAAGCAGACCGAACTGTTATCGTCTGAGTTCATAAAGTCGTATACTTCGCAGGGACATGAGTATGATCTGTATAAATGCAGCTTCAGGTACTGGAAATTCGGTCCGTACTACGACCAGATACGGTATTTTGCTATAAGAAAGGACGACGGCGGAGAGGACGTCTTTGAAGGCAGCGTGGCTCTGTACGACCATTACAGTCAGATAGATGAGCTGTCTGATATCGGACGCGACCTTGATAATGTGGCGCTTAACCTGCATATCTGCGAAGCTGAGGGCAGATTCGACGTTAAACGCTTCGAGCTGGACTATGATGACAGAAATGCTGCTGATATAATAAAGGGCGATTTCAATAATGACAAGCGCATAGACTCAATGGACGTTATAAGCGCGAGAGCTGCCCTTATCCGGAAAATGGACGGCGCTGACACAGAGGGATGCGAGTATTCGGACATAAACGGCAATGACTCCTTCGACATAGGCGACATACTTCTTCTCCAGTCGTTCGTGATCGGCAGGATAAAGGAGTTCCCTCAGCCCTGAACAGAATTAAAACTTGCATAATACGCGGAAAAGCAGTCTCTACGACTGCTTTTTCCTTTATGTTCCCGGATAGCATTATCAAAGAGTTTGTGCATACTAACTCATGATACACAACCTTAGGCAGCTTATAATATCCAAACTGACGAAATGAAAAAAAGCGCTTGACAAATGCGTTAAATTGTGATAACATATGAATAGACATTCATATGTTCATATGAACTCATTGCTGAAATGAGTGTCTGACATCATTGATACAGGGGGAAAACACCATGAGTGAAAAAGAAAGAACTTTTCTTTCGGTAAGCGGACTGAAAAAGAGCTTCGGCAGCGGAGATACCAGGCAGGAAGTCCTGAAGGGACTTGACTTTACCGTGGGCAAGGGCGAGTTCTGCGTACTCCTCGGACCTTCGGGTTCGGGCAAGTCAACACTGCTCAATATACTCGGCGGCATAGACAGCGCAGACGAGGGCGAGATATCCATAAACGGCGACAAGCTGGCGGAAATGAATGAAAAAAGCCTTACACGTTACAGGCGCAAGCACCTTGGCTATGTGTTCCAGATGTATAACCTTATCCCCAATCTCAACGTAAAAGAAAATATAGAAACAGGCGCCTATCTGTCAGATAAGCCCCTCGATATCGACGAATTGCTGAAAATACTCGGTCTTTACGAGCACCGCCACAAGCTTCCGAACCAGCTCTCCGGCGGTCAGCAGCAGAGAGTATCCATTGGACGCGCTATCGTAAAAAATCCGGATATACTCCTCTGCGACGAGCCGACAGGTGCTCTTGACTATAAGACCTCAAAGGAGATACTTCAGCTCATCGAGGAGGTAAATCAGAAATACGGAAATACCATAATCATGGTCACTCACAACGAAGCCATAAAGCAGATGGCTGACCACATCATAAAGCTCCGCGACGGCAGGATAAGGCACGATGATCTCAACAGCAAAAAGCTCACTGCCGCAGAGATAGAGTGGTAAGGAGGCACGGTATGGAGAAGAAAATGATCTCTTCCGGAAAGCGTCCTAAGGATCCTCTGCGCAGGCGCGTATGGAAGGATATTTTACGGGACTGGAAACGCTATCTGATGATATGTCTTATGCTTGTAGCAACTATCGGATTCGTTTCGGGTATGTACGTTGCGAACAACAGTATGCTGAACACCCTCAGTAAAAATACTGAGGCTATGAAACGTGAGGACGGTCATTTCACACTTTCCGGAAAGGCTGACGCGGCGACCATAAAGGCTATCGAAACCGGTGAGCTTGCAGATGTGCCTGCCGTGTACCGTGAACGCGCTTACAGGGAAGCGGCTGACGAGGTGGAAAAAGCCGTCAGTGAAGCCCTGGAAGAAAAGGTTTCGGAGCAGGTCAGGGAAGCTGTAAAAACTCAGGTCTCTGCTGCCGTTGACGAGCAGATAACCGCCGCAAGGGCTATGGGTGCGGAGATCACAGATACAGAGCGTGAGAGCATGATAAGCTCCGCTTATGACGCAGCGATCGCTGAAAGCTATGACAAGGCTTATGCGGATGCTCTTAAAGCTGCAAGGGAGTCCGAGGACTATGAAAAAGCCTTGTCTGACGCAATGGACGAGGCAAAAAAGGAGATCGACAAGGAGATAGACGAAAAGTACGACGAGCTTGCCGAGCGCTACAGACTGAACGAGGAGTCGGCTCAGGTGCCTGTTACGGTGCATGAACTTTTCTTCAAGGACACGGAGGAGCTTCTGCCGTCAAAAAGCGGTTATTCCGGAACTATCCGCGTTTATACGGAGCGCAGGGATGTTGATCTTTACGATCTGCTCAAGGGACGGGCTCCGGAAAACGAAAACGAGATAATCATTGACCGTATGCACGCCGACAACGCCGGTATAAAAGTCGGAGATACCCTGTCAGTGGGAAATACTGACTTTGAAGTCACAGGACTTGCAGCGTTTGTGGATTACAGCGCATTGTACGAAAGCAATACGGACACAATGTTCGATGCCCTGACCTTTGATATCGGAATGGCTACTGATGAAGGCTTTGAGCGTATCCGCGCGAATACAGCCGCCAATTACGCATTTACCTATAACAGAAAGCCTGCTGACAAGTACGAGGAAAAGGAAATGTCCGAGAGTTTTCTGAAGGCTCTCATCACACAGACTGCCGTGTCAGATGACGGAGATACGGAGATAAAGGATTATGTTCCTGCCTATGCGAATCAGGCTCTTACATTTGCGGAGAACGATATAGGCAAGGACAAGGCTATGGGCGGAGTTCTTTTGTATATCCTTATCGCTGTGCTCGCGTTTATCTTTGCTGTCAATATAAGCACAACTCTGGAGCAGGAGGCGTCGGTCATAGGAACTCTCAGAGCGTCAGGCTATACCCGTGGTGAGCTCCTGCGCTATTATATGGGCGCTCCGCTTCTGATCGTCATTATCGCTGCCGTTATCGGAAATATCCTCGGATACACAGTGTTCAGGAATACGGTTGCAGATATGTACTACAGCACCTACAGCCTGCCGGGCTTTGAGACTGTATGGACTCCCGAAGCGTTTATAAAAACGACTGTAGTTCCTGTCGTGCTGATGATGGTGATAAATGCTGTTGTCATCACAAAAACCCTGAAGCTCTCACCTCTCAGTTTTTTAAGGCATGACCTGAAAAAGAAGAAGAGGAAAAAGGCAGTAAGGCTGCCGAAATGGAAGTTCTTCCGGCGTTTCAGAATGAGAGTGTTTTTGCAGAATATCCCGAACTACATCATGCTTTTTGTGGGTATAACCTTTGTTATGCTGCTTATCTCAATGGCTGTGGGAATGCCGGAGACGCTGTCGTACTATCAGAACTCAATGAGCGATATGATGTTCGCAGAGGATCAGATAATTCTCAGCAGCACTGAGGACGATGACGGTAATACCGTGACTACAGATACGGACGGAGCTGAACGCTTCTCCATAGCTTCACTGGAGAGAAAGTCCGACGCCTATAACGAGGAGGTAGCTGTTTACGGTATTGAGAATGACAGCAGATATGTAAAGCTTGATAGCTGTGAGGAAGGCTGTGTATATATCTCTCAGGCTTACGCCGACAAGTACGGTGTTCACGCAGGCGATACAATTACGCTTTCCGAGAAGTACGAGCACAGGGACTATAAATGGAAGGTGCATGATATATATGACTATTCCGCAGGCGTTGCAGTCTTTATGAGCAACGAACGGTTCAATAAGGTCTTTGAGAAGGATACGGACGATTTCAGCGGATATATGTCAGATAATATGATAACCGACATTGACAGGGAATATATCGCCAAGGAGATAACCTCTCAGGATATGATAAAGGTGGCGGATCAGCTCGATCACTCTATGGGGGCGTATATGCGGTACTTCCAGTACGTGTGCTTTATAGTAGCTGCGATAATACTTTATCTGCTGACAAAGGTAATAATCGAGAAAAACGAACGCTCTATCTCAATGACGAAGATACTGGGCTATGACAGCAGAGAGATAGCTTCACTGTACCTTTTGCCGACAGCCATAGTGGTTTTCTTATCTGAATTTCTTGCAATATATATAGGCTACAAGCTCATGGAATTCTTCTGGAAGCTGATAATGATGAAGATGAGCGGCTGGTTTGCGTTCATACTTCCCTTCTCCGGATTTGTAAAGGAATTTCTGCTTGTGTTTGCGGCTTATCTTGTAATTACAGTGCTTGACTTTATCCGTATCCGCAGGATACCAAAGGTACTTGCGCTTAAAAATATGGAGTAGGACTTTCCCGCTGAAGGCAGTAACCGCAGCTGCCGGCGGCGCAGACCCGAAATATATCAATAAATGATAACGATGCACAGGCTGAAAAGCCTGTGCATTCCTATATACGGTTATAGTTTCAGTCTATAACTCAGGATAAATAAATACGATTAAGAAAAGTATTGCATTTTCTTGCGGCAGAGTATATAATATACTTAACAGATAGGAATTATAGTTTACTATCAGAAGGAGGAAAATATCATGTCAAAAATTTATAAGGGCGCTACAGGCCTTATCGGTAATACTCCCCTTGTGGAGTTCACAAACATTGAAAAGTCGCAGGGCATAAATGCCACTGTGCTTGCAAAGCTCGAATACTTCAATCCCGCAGGAAGCGTCAAGGACAGGATCGCGCTTGCAATGATCGAGGATGCGGAGAAAAAGGGGCTCCTTAAAGAAGATTCAACTATCATTGAGCCCACATCAGGAAATACAGGTATCGGTCTTGCGTCTATCGCAGCTGCAAAGGGCTATAAGATCATCCTTACAATGCCTGAGACCATGAGCGTTGAGAGAAGAAATATCCTCAAGGCTTACGGAGCAGAGATAGTTCTCACAGAAGGCTCAAAGGGCATGAAGGGAGCTATCGCAAAGGCTGAGGAGCTCGCAAAGGAAACTCCGAACAGCTTTGTTCCCGAACAGTTCGAGAACCCTGCAAACCCTGAGATACACAGACTTACAACAGGTCCGGAGGTATGGAACGATACTGACGGAAAGGTGGATATATTCATTGCAGGCGTAGGTACAGGCGGTACAGTAACAGGTACAGGCGAATACCTTAAATCACAGAACCCCAATGTAAAAGTTGTAGCAGTTGAGCCACAGGATTCTCCCGTTCTTTCAAAGGGTACGGCAGGTCCTCACAAGATACAGGGAATCGGTGCGGGATTTGTTCCTAAGACTCTCAATACCGATGTATATGACGAGGTGATCGCAGTAGCTAATGAGGACGCGTTTGAGACCTCAAAGCTCATTGCAAAGCAGGAGGGCGTACTTGTTGGTATTTCTGCCGGCGCTGCTTACTATGCGGCCTTAGAGCTCGCAAAGAGACCCGAAAACAAGGGCAAGACTATCGTCGCTCTGCTTCCCGACAGCGGTGACAGATATTACTCCACTCCACTTTTCAGCGACTGATAATAGCGAACAGCTCAGACTTCAAGTGTCTGAGCTGTTTTTGGGGTTTCCGAAAACCCCCAGTTTTACTGGGGGTTCAAAAAGCTTTAGTTATGAGTAGAAAAAGAAAACCTCCAATGTTATAATAGTTATGGTCTGCCAACCAAACTAAAATAACAAAGGAGGTATTCGAGTGACGATTATTATTCTATCTAATAGCAAAAAAATACTTCCTCAATAAAAGGGAGTATTTTTACTGTATTCTATTTCTTCAGAAATTCTTCTATTGACTTAATATCTTCTTTTGTAGTCGAAATAATTCCTGTTATTACCTTCAGCTTTTGAAATCAAAAGTTGTTTTATTTCATCAAGCAGCTGCTGTAATTCTTTTCTTCTTCGTATTATACCGTCAGTTCGATCTTCAAAAGGAGACCAATGTACCCAGTCTTCAAAATAGAGTTTTATGTCCTGATACAACATATAGGCTATGAAGCAGATAAAACAGACACAGGAGGAAATATGGCAATTACTAAAATCCATAGAATTACGACTACTCTGATCCATGCCCTCAACTATATTGAGAATAAAAGTAAGACAGATGATAATCTGCTTGTAACGGGTTATGGATGTTCCCCCGAAATTGCTGCTATAGAATTTGAACAGGTCCGCAGAAATGCAATGAAGCTCGGCGGCACTCTTGCATTTCACCTTATCCAATCATTTGCTC
>JAEEGJ010006096.1_pt1 | contig 36699 bp, 31 predicted proteins | sample 8958761 | NCBI WGS metagenome assembly JAEEGJ01 (sample SAMN16246546, study PRJNA631951) | gut metagenome | biome: gut microbiome; feature: rumen; material: RS-attached | host: Bos | place: Iran: Karaj | collected 2018-10
ATGTATTCGCGCCCGCGTTCGTCCACGTACACCTGCTTCACCAGCTGGCGGGCGGCGAGGATATCTTCCTTCGTGGCGACGGCCTGCGGCTGGCGGAGCCCCGCACCGGCGACGGCATCGAGAATCTTCATTTCGTCGGCCTTATTCGGGTAAGACACCTTCACCTTCAGCAAGAAACGGTCCACCTGGGCTTCGGGCAGCGGATACGTACCTTCCTGCTCAATGGGGTTCTGGGTGGCCAGCACCAGGAACGGCTCGTCCAGCTTGAACGTCTCGTCGCCGATAGTGATGTGGCGTTCCTGCATCGCTTCGAGCAAGGCGCTTTGCACCTTCGAGGGCGCACGGTTGATTTCGTCGGCCAGCACCAGGTTCGTAAACAGCGGGCCCTTGCGGGTCTCGAACTTCGCTTCCTTCGCGTTGTAAATCGTGGTACCCAGCAAGTCGGCCGGCAACAGGTCGGGCGTGAACTGGATGCGCTTGAAATCCAGCGAAACGGCATCGGCAAAAGCCTTCACCGCAGTCGTCTTGGCAAGGCCCGGCAGGCCTTCCAGCAGCACGTGACCGTCCGCCAAAATCCCCGTCAGAATGCTTTCGACCAGAGCCTTCTGGCCAATCACCGTTCCTTCCACTTCGCGCAACAAATTCATGCAGAATGCGCTCTGCTGGCGCACCTTTTCCGAAAGTTCCTGAATATCCATTTAGTTAACCTCTTCTGTTTTCGCGAATTAAGATACAAAATTCTACAGAAAAAGGCAAATCAGTCCCAAGTTTTGAGCAATAAGAAGAAAATTGCCGCACGGATTTGAAATGCCTAACGGCATTTTCTTTTTTATCAAAGGTGAGAATGGTTCCCCCTAGCACCCCCATATTCTTCTTTTAAATTCGTCCTTTATCTTCGGTAAACGACAATGATTCCTTCTTTGAATGAATCATCCAATCCAGAGATACGGAAAAACGATTCCTATCTTCGCTGATATCTCGCCCATAACGAAATTCCAATGAAAAATTCCCATACGAAACATAACCGCCCGCACCCACTTCTGTATAACGAATAGATTTAGGGCTCCCCATACAAGATCCCGTAGGACCAAAGCCCCCTCCGCAATCTTCTTCTTTCCAATAGGATTCTCGTCCATTTTTAGAAATATGTTCTGTCAATCCAAACCGCAATTTTTCACCTGCATAAAATTGCTCTATAGTAGATATACCTCCAGTCCACCCCACTACAGCTGTTTTACCACCTCCCTCATCAACGCGATCAGACAACGGGAGCAAATTACTCCAAGCCATCACACCAAAATTTTTCGACACAAAACCCGGTTGCCAAATCGGAGTCAAGCTCAGCAATCCAATTCCTAAAGTAAAATGAGATTTATTGAAATAATGTATCGCAGATAAATCAACCGGCCACTCATCCGATTCTATCTCATCATAACCAGACGGCAAATAATCTAAATCCCTTTTTGTTTCATTTACTAAATCGCCCGTATACATAGACAATGCCAAAGCAGTTGTTGCAAAGTCTTCTCTATACGAATCCATAAAGGCAGCAGCAGAAGGCGGACGAGTTATAACGCTGCACCCCGCAAGCAGCAAGACGCACACTATCAACACAATCCATAAAATCCCACGAGCCATTGTCAACAAAATAGAATATCTGGGCAAAAACCGGATTCATTCCATCCAACAATTCGCAAGCTTCATCAAATAAAACGAACCATTTTCCCGGCGCCGGGAAAATGGTCCACTCTGTCAAAGCACTAATTTCGCCCATTCAGGAATATCATCTGAATATTGCTTTATGAGTTTGCCATCCGCTTTACGGAATAGCAACCTAGCATCAACTCCATCAACGGAGTTATCATAGACATAAAGTCTATCGACAAGTTCCGAAATGCACTTACAGTTGAAGATTGATTTCTGATATCGAGAAATAATTTTTGTAATAGGGACGTCGTGCCCGCCCTGCATCACACGTTTGGCTATTCTTGCCGCGTTAATAGAAGGATGGTGCGTTGCAACAAAGAAAACACGAATAAAGTAACCCAAATCTTTAGCGCGTTTGATAAATTCAACTTTTCCATCCGACGAAAGGACACTTTCAAAAACAAGACTCTTTTGCTGTTTAAGGCAGTCCTCACGAAGCGCTTCACAATACTTTACAGCTTTAAGGACTGCATCCGGGGAATTCCAATCACCAAACCGTTCCTGTGCTACAACATCAGGATTAATATAGACCGCATCTTCCATCCATTCATGACGAAGAATTTTTGAAGTAATGGTTGTCTTACCCGAACCATTCGGTCCAGCAATAACAATTAGTACAGGTCGATGTTCTGTCGGTGACATAATTATCGAATAGTTGCTATAGCCCGTTTAAGTTCATCAAAATAACGGGCTGTTGCCTCTGCATCAGCCTTACGGGCATCATCAAAAGCCTCCTTCATCAACTGCGCAAGGAGTTCGTCCGAAGGTTCTTCGGTGCTCGTCAACTTATACGTATCTAATGTCATCGGTTCAGGCATAAAACACTCCTCACCATAATATATACAAATAAAACCTCAAAGGCAAGTCCTTTGTAACCCACAAAACACTAAAACACCCATAAATTTGGCAAGCAGCGATTGCCAAATTGGGCAAGCGCTGCTTGCCCAATCTGAAAAGAAGGAGATGCCCCGTCAAGCGGGGCATGACAAGTGAAGAGACGGGAACGACAGTGCTGAAAAAAAGATCCTTCGACTTCGTGCCATATGGCTCTCCGCTCAGGATGACACAGTACAAAACGCCATTTACTTTTTTTTCTTCGCGGAGGCTGGCAGCTCGGGGAGCATCGCATCGAGCAGGCGAACCAGCAAATCGCCGTCTTCAATCTGCTCGCTCGTCACGCGGAGCATGGGTTTCGCGCCATCGTAAGGCAGTTGCTTCTTTGCGCCGGGGAGCATCGCCACCGCGGCAGACACGGGCTTTACCAGCAGGCGGTCATCGTAAATCCCGCCGAAGATTTTTCCGTCGGCATACAAAATGTACTCGCCCATCATTTTGCGGGTCGTCACGCGCAGTTCTCCCTTGAACTGCTGCAATACGTAGTCACGAAACTTTTCAGAACTCGGCATATAAAATTGCTTAATTGATTGCTTCGGCCCCTTACAGGGCCTCGCAATGACGTTTTTTACATTGTAATATAAAAATTTAATTTGTATATTACTCCTATGCTCAATTATTTATTCCTTATCCTCGCCATTGTCGCGGAGGCGGCTGGCACCACGCTCCTCAAGATGTCGGAGCAGTTCACCAAACTCGTTCCTTCCATCGCCTCGCTCGTGTGCTACGTAGCGTCGCTCTACCTGTTGAGCCTCTGCCTGCGTACCATCCCCATCGGCATCGCGTACGCCACCTGGTCGGCACTGGGCATCGCCCTAATTACAATAAGCGGCATCTTCTTTTTCAAGCAGATGCCAGATCTCGGAGCCATCATCGGACTTGTCTTAATCATTTCCGGCGTTGCCGTGCTGAATCTTTTCTCGAAGATGGACATCCACTAGGTTCAGAGAACCTTTTCCATAAACACGCACTCGAACGTGTCATGATGGGCTTTACCGCTTTCGTTGAAGTGGTAGCCCATTTTTTCATAGAAGTCCGCAACATTCACGCGGCTCGAGATTTCGACTTTCTTGACGCCAACTTCGTGCATCCACTTTTCGGCCTCGGCAACGACGGCCTGGCCTAAATGTTTGCCCCGGTATTCCGGCAACACCACGACGCGCCCGATTTCGGCAACGCCATTGCGAACTTCGAACCAGCGGCAAGTGGCCACCGGGTAAATATCATCCAGCGCCAAAATGTAATGACAGTTCTCGCCATCATGCGCATCGATTTCGGCATCCAGCGGAATCTGATACTTGCGCATCATCGCAGCCATACGCACGTAGTAGGCGCCAGCCCGTTCGCTTTCCTTCGTAACGCGGATAATCTTCATTTATCAACTAACCTTTTTAAAACTTTTGCAAACTAAAGTTGTATTCCCGTGTCGCGCTCAATGACCGTCTCGCAGGCCGATTTGAACGTTTCGGGGGTAGCGATGATGGTGAGCGACTGTTTTGCGCGGGTAATGCCAGTGTAGAGAATCTGGTTATTCAAAAGCGGATGCCCCTTCTGCTTGGGCAGGAACATGGTTACATGGTCGTACTCAGACCCCTGCGACTTGTGAATCGTAATCGCAAACGCGGGTTCCACCGCATCGGCAGGCAGAAGGGAGAGCGGGTACGCCACAAAGTTACGTTCTTCTGCGCCCGTCTTGCCGTTCGGCTTTTTGAGCATGATGTAGGGAACCGAATCCTTGAACAGCACAATGCCCGTATCACCATTGTACAAGCGGTACATCGCCTGGTTCTGCGTCAGAATCAAGAGCTGACCTTCGAAATAACGAGAGTTGGATTCAGGTTTCTTTTCGGAAGTTTGCCCCTTAATCAAGTTGCCAATCGTCTCGTTGATTTGTTCAACGCCTATGACGCCACGACGTTCCGCAGCCAAGATGCGCTTTTCCAAAGTCTTATTCCAAAGATCATTACACTTATCATTCAATTCTTTAGAAGGATTCTCGAGTGCCTCGGGGTCAATCTCTGCCGCCTTCCCAGGCAGTTGATCGAAATCTCCAATCCATTTTTTAAGGAATTTTGAGACATTCTCCTGTTCTTCTTTTTTCTTTGCTGATTCGGGAAGCGTGTAATAGAAAACAGCATCAGTCGAAACATCTGAGGAGCTGTCAGCAGTTTCCTTTTCCGAAAAGACCGGATGCGGCACGAAAGTCACATTGGGAGCAACTTTTTCTTCAGCTACCGCGCACTTCTTGATAGCATCAGCCAACTGTCCAATTTTAGATTCTGGTGGGAAGCGCATCGAAATTTTCAACTCAGCCGTATAACTCGCTTTTGAATCGGAACTCAGAATGTTGCCCAACACGGCGCCAGCATCTACAGAAGGTAACTGGTACGGGTCGCCCAAAATAAAGAGGCGGGTTACCAAGTCATCATTGTCTTGACTCGGAATAGCTTGCAGCAGAGACGAGAAGAGGTTCACATCGACCATACTCGCTTCGTCAATTACAAAGATTGACTTCTCGGGGAACTGGTTCTCGGCATTATACGAAAATCCATTGTCGGATCTAGAATACTTGAGCAGACGGTGAATGGTCATGCCTTCCAAATCTTTCAACTTTGCATAAATTGGAGACTTCTGCAAGTCCGCATTCACCCCCTTCAATCCATTTTTCAGGCTTTCGGACATGCGATCTGCCGCCTTGCCACTCGGGGCGGCAAGATAAATGGAATACTCGCTAAGGATTTCCTCCGGAGCACGTTTTTCGGCTTCGCCCTTTTTAACGATATTTTCCAGTACATGCCACAAGATGTAAAGCACCACCGTAGTTTTACCGGTGCCGGGACCGCCAGTAATAATCAGGTTCTCGTTCTGCCCGCGAAGAACAGCTTCTTTTTGCTCATCATTCAAAATTATGTCGCTGATTTGTTTAATAGCGGCATCGGCCTTCATTTTCTTTCCGAAAATACGAGTCATCGCATTCTGAATGTCACCTTTAGCCTTAAAGTGCTTAGCCATGTACAGGAACTGATCCACTTTGATGAGAGGTGCATTTTCGCCAATGATTTCCGAGAAATCATTGCTGTTCAGGTCCTTGACGCCATCATCAATAATTTCGTCAAACAGGCCCTCCAACTTGTTAAAGTCAAAAGATTCTTCTTGACTTGCCTTTAATGTCTTAAGACCATTCCACTTCTTATTCCACCTTTCCTTGAACAAGGTTGCATCAAGCGGAACGCGCGTATTACCATCATCCCACAGCGAAAAGCAGAGGCAAAGGAACTTTTGAGTCGCTTCGGAAACGCCCGGTTTCATTTCAAGTAACAGATGCAACAAGTGCCTATCAAGCTCGGCAATGCCGCGCATTTCCTTCAAGTCGTTAATAAAAGAATCAATCTTGCTAAAATCCATCATATTATGATTCTCCTTCTTAGTTCGCACCCTGTGTCATCAACTTTTTTACTTCCGCATAGGCAGTTTCTAGTGTCGCGAAATCCTTCCAAGTCTGCGCGTAGATACCCTTGCTTGTTTTTCCATCGGTTCCGCGCAAGAAGGCGTAGTAGATACCGCCAAAATGCTTGTCGAAAATATCTTGTTCCGACTTACCCTTACAGAATTCAAAGTTTTTAAGCCACTTGATTAAACAGTAGCTGTAGAGCACGCGTTGCACGGAGTATTCTTCGTCAACCTTGTCCTTAACGCTTTTGGGACTATAGTCCTCAAGCAAATCCGATTTCCAGTCCAGAATCGAATAACGCTTATTGTCGCCTTCGCCGCGAACAAACAAGAGGTCGATAAAGCCTTTGCATACGCGATGCAGAGTCGCAAACGCTTCGGCGCTTTCATCCTTGACATCGGCATTCAAGCCGAACTGTACTTCAGGCTTGTGTTCATTTTTATTTAGACCAACCAATCGGAATGGAGTTGCCGATTCGTCAAATTTACCACCCGCAATAACGGGGAGCGTTGCATGCAGCGTATTAAAGAGATAATGGAGCGTGATATCCATCCATTCTTCTTTATGAGCTGCAAGCGGAAGCGATTCCGCATTGAATTCTTCCTTGATAATGTTCTTCAGCTTTGCCGGAACATTTTTCTTCCATTCTTCAAACGCGGCATCAGGTTTGCCAAAGTTTTCGAACTCAGACTTTTCCAAGGTGTTATGCAACACGTTACCGATTTTTGCCCCGCGAGGATATTTCTCTTCGCCCGGCAAGAGTTCTTCGGAGCCACTGAAGTCTTTGGCCTTACCTAAAACCACATTGGGGTCAATTTTCTTCTGCTTTTCCTTTGTCTTGGCAGGAGAATCTATCGGCGAATCGTCTTTGTCCGCGCGGCTTTCGTCTACATTTCCAATTTCGTCATCAACCATTTTATTTTCTGAACCGGGCTTGGCAACGCGCGATGCAAGCGACGAATACGAATACTGCAGAATCGCCTTGCCGGTGAGTTTCGACTGAAGGGAGGACATTGCAGATTTTCTCACCTCAACTTCATTCTGCAATTCTTCATCACTCTTAACGTTTGACTCCGCTTTCTTCAGGATTTTCTTGACTTCCTTATACATATCGCCCGAATTCCATCCGGTATCAGACGGCAACACATGAGCGGTCGAAGCGATTTTTCCCATTGCATCTTTCAGGAACGAAAACTCAGGATACTTAATTTTATCGTTTGAATCCGTTTCAGCCCACTTCTTGTATTGAGGAAGAACGAGAATCGAAGATGCACGGGTAAAATCAACATAGAATAAGCGACGCCATTCTTCGAGTTCTTCGTTTTTACGATTCTGTTTTGCGATATCACCAAAGCCTATATGCAGCTTTTTCTGTTCATCATGGTACAGATACGGCGCCGAAGCATTCTTGTTATACGCCTTAAAGCCGGCAACCGATATCACCACAGGAAATTCAAGACCCTTAGAGGCATGAATCGTCATTACCTGAACGGCATTAAAATCGCTTCCCTTTTCTACAAGGTCTCCATTCTCGTCATCTACAGATTCGGCGTAATGAGCAAGTCCTTGTAAATGCCGCACAAGGTCTTCAATGGAACACTTATGATTATACAAATAGTCAACAGCATAGTTGCCAATCTGGCGCAAGCGGGATATTTCCTGGAGCCGATCCACCTTCATCAGGCGCTCTTCTATATTTGTATCCTTGTAAATTCGTTCCTGCATTTCAGCATAGCGATGCTTTAGGGCGAGAGAACGCCATGTCGCAATGTAAAGTCTTTCAGGATTAGTCGGTCTATCAAACTCTTCGCTTTCAACATAATGCAATTCATCAAGGTCTGCACACGAGTTCTTTCCACTATGCGCTAAGCGCTCAGACACCAATTCCTTAAAGAAATCCGTAATAAGAACTTCGCTTAAGAGTTTTCTATTCCATGAAGAAAAATCGGGGGCATTAATGGCGCGGAATACAGCAATCCATTCGGCACATTCCTTACTTTTAAACAGGTTTCCCTCTTTATAGCGCAAGTAAGGAATACCCACTTTACGCATTTCACCTTCAATGACTTCCATTTCACTACGAGATTTAGCAAGAACGGCGAAATCCTTGAAAGTGACATTTTTTAATTCTGCAGGATGGTCTTTGGTCGGATTCTTTTTGTCGAATTCCTTGTCAAAAACCTGCAATCTTGTCTTGCCATCTTTTTCAACACTACACCAGTCAACAATTTTTGCAACAACCGTTTTAGCAAAATTTTCCGGCGAAATTTCTTCACTAAGCCAAATAGAATCCATCGGTTCGTTTTTGTATAAAGGCAGAGCCTTTTTCTTATCGACTAGAGGACCATCAGGCCATTTTGAAGGCACGAACTCAACAAGCTTGGGATCAAAATACGGTTCTTCAAAAAGAATATTGCATCCCTTGACGACATCATCTGTAGAACGGAAATTACAGAAAAGGTCATTTCTATTGCCAATTTCCTTAGTTGCAGCCGTATAAACGTTAACGTCGGCGCCCTGGAAGCTATAAATCGATTGCTTCGGGTCTCCTACCACAAAGAGCGAATGCTTGTCGACAGGCTTATCACCTTCCTTCAAGAATACACTGCGGAAAATATCCCACTGCAGCTGGTTCGTATCTTGGAATTCGTCGATAATGGCGTACTGGTACTGCGCACGGAGTCTTGTCTTTAGCGAATTATCCGCAGAAAGCACCGTCTGATGGACGGACAAAATCATATCGTTGAACGACTGCAACTTGTTCTCAGCCTTGTACGTTTGCCATTCATCAAACAAATCGGGAAGATTGTCTATGACGAATTTATCCGTTCGAACTTCTCGAAGCTTTTCGTCAACGGAATTCAGCAAATCTTTCAATGCACGAAAATATTCAAAGACATCATTAGACAGTTCGTGGAGCCACCTTGCTTGAATTTGGCTTCCATCAAACAAGGCTTTCCCTTTTTTCCATTCTTTAACACTTTTTAGCAAGAGATCCGAGCGATCTTCCTTTTCTGCAGCTTTAACAAGTTCAGCCATCTTCGAATCAAAATCCGGCTGGAATACGGAACACGTACTCAAATCCTCGTAGGATTGAAGGTTCGAAATTTTTTCAAGATCTTCTATTGAAAGCTCCTTCTCGTGGAACTTCGGCAATTCAACGGAATCAAGGAGTACAATTTCGGTATCACCATCGTTTTTGCCCTTGTACAAATTTACAGCGCTTACGAACAATTTCTTAATTTTGTCGACCAGCGAAGAAGTTTTAGCAGCCGAGCCAAGTAATTTTCCGAATTCTTCTTCGGTGCCCCACTTGTCACGAATCAGCTGTTCTACAAGGTCTTCAACAGCTGCATCATCTATCATCGTCATGTCAAAAGGACGTCCCGCATCGTAGGCATACTCCTTCAAGGCCTTTTGACAGAATGAATGTATCGTAAAGATGGCAGCATTATCAACATCCTGATATGCCTTTTGGAACAAAGACAAATCAACACCCTCTTTAGGATAGCCCTTGTCAATTTCACCCTTTTCAAGGACTTCACTGATTTTTTTGCGGATTCGATCCTTGAGTTCTCCGGCAGCCTTTTCGGTGTATGTGACAATCAAAATCTTTTTAAGCGGGGTTTCTTTAGCAATCATCTTCGCCACCATCAACTGAATGGTATAGGTTTTTCCCGTTCCCGCAGACGCCTCAATAAAAAGACTTTCATCTGTTTTGAAGTCTCTGACATTAAATTCTTTTTTTGCAATCTCTGTCATACAAACCTCTACTTCTTAGCCTTCGTCTTCCTGGTGGTCGTTTTTTCTTTTTTCGTTTCTGTGGACGTTGTTGATTTCCTTCTTGACGGTGCCTTATATTTTTCGATCTTTATAAGACCTTTCATAAACTCTTTAGCGGCGTTCCATTCCGTTTCAAAACCGCTCTCTGTATATCCGACATCCATCACAGGGTTAAACAAAGCCTTTTTGTCAAAATATCCCCACGCACCATATTCACCCACAAGTTTACCCTTGAAGGCAAATATATCCCTATCGTCTTTATCAGCAGTGGGCTTCGGCCAATCCAACAGTTCTGCCGGAACAGCCTTGCTATAAGGCGACCCCTTTTCACCAAAGGCATTTGCGTATATTTCTTCAAGCTTTTTCTTTGCCTCATCTGGAGTAAACGAGACAGTCGTTGTTGCAGGACCATTCATAAAGGGGTCGCATGAATAGATTGACACCTTAATCGTTTGGGGATCAACAATAGACGGATTCTTTACGCCCTTGTAAACGATAAGGCTCAACGCCTTGATGTAAGACGATATATACCTGTCAAGAGACAATTCCGTATTCTTTTTATCGGTGCTCACGACCTCAATAATATGAGTCGTTTTTTCCAATTCTTCTGATTTTGCATCACACCAGTCCATTTTACCAGACAACAGCCAATGAGCACCATCAGAACGCGCCATCATCATATCTTGAATTTTAGCACCAAATGACCAATCTTTCTCAAACAGATATTTAGATTCGTTTTCACTTTTTTGGACAGGTCCAACTACATCATTGTAGGTTCCAGCCATCTGTTCCAAGACAAATTTTTCTTTGATCATCAGCATTTCGTTTTGCTTTTGACCAAAAACACCATCCGGCATTTTACCACTGAGAACAAGGTCTTTTTGCAGCTTTTCAATTTCTTTCTTTTCGTCTGAATTCTCAGCCGACAAGGTCGCCGCGACCCTCTTTTTCAAGATAACACTTGTATCTAAATTATTAAAACAAACCGGTTCAAAGACTTCCTTTTCGACATCCTCATCGTCTTCTTCCATCAGCATTCGATTGACATGGAATTGGAAAGGATCTTTCAAGAACGACGTGAGAGAATAGAAAGTTACACGATCAGGCAACTTTACAAGCGGCTTTTGCACCGATTTAGCATCATTAGCTTCGCTAGGTGCAGATTTTCCCTCCGATGGTCGACTTTCATCGTCAAGCATCTTTTTATACGCCACATAATTGCGCAAACTCTTCTGCGTCCAAAGTTCGCTATAGTCGCGATTTTCATCAAGGGAAATAGTTTCTTCTTTCCACTTGAGCGATTTTCCGTTAGCGTCTTTTTCCGCACCGGCTTCGATAAACTTGCGCAAGTCATTCACCACCGAAGACGGGTAGAGTTCAGCATCCTTCTTGATATTCTTGTTCACGTAGCTCAGGTGGAAGCTATCGCTCGTACTCATGAGCTGGCAAAGGAAGGCGTAGCGATTCTTGGCAATCGGAGAATCGTCGCCGGGCCACGGGTAGCAGGACTTTCGCAAGTCAAGCGTATTGCGCTGCTTTGCGCCGGGGAAACTTGCCGCATCGGCACCGATAAAGAACAGGTGCTTCACCGGAATCGTCCTGTTCGGCACGAATTTCATAAAGGTGACGCCGTTCACGAACAGGTTGCCACAGCTGTACTCCGTTCCCTGTGCCGCAAGCAACAAGCTCTGTTTAACAATGTTCATCGAAATTTCAGACGCATTTGCGGAGAACTGGCAGTAAAGCTGTTCCAGTGCCTCAGCCACACGCTTGTGGACAATATCTTCGCTCTTCAGGGACTTGGGCGTATTCTGCATCCCGATCCATTCATCCAAAAGTGCGGAAAGGTCGCTTAATTGCGAGCAGTCGATTTTCTTGAGGAAGTCGCCTTTCGCCACAGCTTTGTCACAACCGAATTCTATCCAGCGTTCAAGGGATTCGATGCATTCTACAAATCGGCAAAGCGAAGCCTTGTCCGAGCACGCCATATCTGCATAAGGCCTGCATTCATCGCCACCAAACGAAACATCATCTGTTGTCATCTGTGCAAGGAGCAGGCGTTTTACCACCTTATTCCAGTCGTCCTTCGTATCGCACGTGCGGTACGTATTCGTTTCGGCGACCCATTCCTGCCAAGCATCGATTTCTTCGTTCTTGATGCCGCGAACGTTCTGCACCACGGGATTGCGGACCAATGCGAAAAAGTCCGGTCGCGTAATACTCTTCTGCGCGAGAATCGAGAAAAGGTTACTGAGAGCGTTTTCGGTAAGCGAAGCCTTGGCGGGTGAATCAACAATTGCAAAACGCACATGCAAGAAGCCGTTTTCACTCTTGGGATCCTTTACGGGAGTCTGGTCAAAAACCATATTGATTGCGGTACGGTACTCGTCCAGGCAGGGTGACACCACAAGGATATCTTCAATGCGGGCGCCATCTCGCAACAGCTTGCATATCTGGGTATGCAAATTTTCAATTTCACGGATTTTTGTAGGTGCGGCAGTCACGTCAAGGGAACTATCAGTAAGGTTCTCGGCGGTTACGCCACTCAGTTTTTCGCGATGCGCAATGGAATACTGAACCTTATGCAAAAGTGAATTTGGATTTATTTCAACATTCCCCTTGAAATCAAAATCGTAGTCAGCGGCCTGGCACCACAACTTGATATTGTCACGACCCGAGCGGCCCCAACTGGCAAGCAAGTCGTTTTCCTGGTTCAACGAATCGGCACATTCGGGGATATCATCAATATCCGTTTCAAACTTTCCTGCGGTCAACTGGGCAGGATCACGCACCTGCATGCGTTCCTGAATTTGGTCGATATTTCCTGTTTCGGATTTCCAATTGCCTTTAGATACATTCCATCGGCGGCAAACAGAGTCTTTTTCAAACTTTGTATCTTCCCAGAATTCCATACACGGGTTCTGGATGTAGGCATACACATCGTACTGGGCGGCAAACTTCTGCAAGATGACGCGGTAGAATTGACCCATCCCCGAAAGCCCGAAAATAAACACCGGGAGAGGAGCACCATCACCACCCTTAGGCAATTTGTCCAAATTAAAATCGCCTTCGTTGCACGCCTTGAACAAATACGGAATTGTATTGTACTCCTTTTTTTCGCCTGTACGTCCGGCCTCTTTTTCAAAAACTTGCGTAAGCAGAGACTTGTTATTTGCTTGTGTATGGAATATGGCGGAATAAAGCTTGCGTTGCCATTTTTCGCGAAGTTCCAAAGACTCCTTGGTTTCGGTAAAGAAGAGTCCATCTTTTTCACTTACGCCCTGTTTCCACTTGTCCAGAAAGCCATCTTTTCCACCAACAAAACCCTTCGGTCGACTCGTTTCGTAGTCCAGGAACAGTGAAGCCATTTTCGATGCAAAGTCGAAAAGATGGTTATAGTCAAGCTTGCCGTCTACTTCCAAGTAACAGGTCACTTCGTCGTCGCCTTCGCTGCAGAGAGTCTTGTAGTTGTTGTCCTTTTCCAAATACGCAAGGATGACGTTCGTGAGCATTTCTGCCGTCAATTTTTTCTTGGAATCATCTTTTCCCACCAGGATATCGAACAGGAACCTGTCAATGGTACTCTTGTTCAAGTTGGCGAGAACGCCCTTCTTTTTCATCCAGCGCAGGCGGAACCATTGTTCAAGTTTCGGGTCCGGGAATATCACGACCGGCGCATTGAACGGATCCTTCCATTCTTTAGAGACAGCTTCAATCATCTCGTCAGCGAGATGTTCCAGATTCAGGGCAAATTTCAAGTGTAGCATAGCAAGAATATAGTTACTCGTTTATTGTTCTAATATCTATTATCGCGCAAAACGGGCATTTTGTCAAACTTTCACTTGTAAAAGGATTCCATTTCGGAAGTGAAAGCGGCGACATCAGCAACACAGCACTTTGAGCATCGCCAGCGTACTTATTGAGTTGCTTTTGCGCAGACTCATCAAATTCATGCCATAGAGAATTCTCGCACATAATTGTAATAGCGGAAAGCCTTGCTCATTTCTTCTTTGGCTAACGCCTCAAAACCGTCTGTCGTCTTATTTTCGAACATAAAGAGCTCCCTTGTTTTCCTATAAATACATCCCACGTATACGACAATTAGAGACGCATAAATAAGTGATTCCGGAGAGCCCAAAAGTATTTTCGCAAAAAATGTACGATTTCAATATTTTAGAAGTATATTTATGGCGAAGGACATTTAATTGCCTAGATTATGGCAAGAAGGAGATGAAAATGAAGAAAAAGGAAGAAACGACTGTACAAAAAGCCATTCAAGATTTTATTGACACAAAACTGCCTCTTTTACTAAATCCAAAGGATTGCTATATCTATAACGAGTTCTCTCTTCAGCATGAATTAGGAATTCATCTTCGCAACGAGCTCAAAGAACAAGGATATAAAATTCAATTTGAACGAAACATAGACGATGTCAACAAGCAATATTTTAAAACCGATTTTTCAAAGACACTAATGAAAAAGGAGATGGATATATACATCCGCCATGGTAACGATCATTATGCCATAGAGTTGAAATTTCCCTTAAAAAAACAAAGCGCACGTGAAGTGCATATGTATCATTTAATTGAAGATATAGTTTTTATGAAACAAGCTAAAAATATGGGTTTCAAAGAAACCTTCGTATTAACATTAGTGAATGATCCAGGATACTATAAGCAAAGTAATAGAAAATGCAAAGAAGTGTACAAAATCTTTAGACAACCTTCTTTTTCTATCAGCGACAATAAGATAAAAATAGTTAATGAGTCGATCAAGGGACAATACACCCCGTTCCCCGATGATTTGGACATGGATCAATCGTTTGATTGGAATACAATTCTAAATCAAGAAACCTCTGATTACCGTTATTATTTCGAATCTATTAAATAAGTTGTAAAAGAACTCTCTCTATTTTACAACAGAATCCGGTATATACACAACTCGGTTCCGTTTTAGTTCCTTAATCCACTTGGCATTCGCCTCGTAAGCGGACTTACTGCAAAGCACCCACAGCACATCGATGGGGCGTTTGGTGTTGAATGTTGGTATCGAGGAGTAACCGTCCGTAAAGTAGATAAGGCCATCGTATTCGGGATGCGCGCAATAATAGTCGGCAACAGGATGAAAATCGGTACCTCCGCGACCCAACACTTTTACAGTCTTGCGCGCCTTCTTTAACGGTTCAGGCCCTCCCTGAATTTCGGCATCGAACTGCAAGACATCCATTTTTTCGACGCCGTATTTAAAGAGCCGATTAATCACCGAGAAAAAGAACGAAAGGCTTCTGTCCGTCACGGAACCACTAACATCGACCGCGATTAGCAAGTTCGTCGAAAGCTCGTAACGACTGCCCATGGCATCAAAACCGAAGCGACGGTTCGGACACATACGCGTAAGGCGGCGTTTACTTGAAATTACTGATGTCTTGAACAGGCTCAACATTTTGCGGTAGTCCATGTCAACTTTCTTACTAGCCTTGATAATGCCTTGCACTTTGCCAGGAATTGATCCCCAATTATTACTCGCTTCGGCATCTTCGATAAACCCATTTATGTCACAACACGCTTCTTCGTCTTCATCCCAGAGTTCCGAAATTTGCGCATCCCGCGCATCCTGCGCATCGCCTTTACCGCCTTCACCATTCTGCGCAGACTCGCCGGCAGCATCCGATTCGCCAACCGGCATACCGTCCGACTTGTTCCCCGTCCTGCCCGATGGCATTGCCACTTGCTTGAGCAAATTGAAATACTCCTCGAAGCAAAGCCCCTTAGGCAACGTCAACTCGGTGCCGCTCATCTGCTTTTTGACGGGCTGCAGCACATCATACACATCGGCAATCGTGACATTGCTCGCTCGTGTAAGTAGCGACTTCACTGCAAAAGGGGGCTGCCGCTGATAAGGATGCTTAAGCAATATGCGGAACATTTCGACTTTCAGAAATTCCGTCAGCAGCGCATCCGGCACATTTTCCAAAATTTTGGGAGCGAATTCAATCTTCCTGTTCCCGCTTCGCATCGCCACTTTCAGCGAATCGTTCTCGCAGAATTCGTGACTGCAAAACACAACAAATAACAGCGGCTCCGTTAGGAACCACCGTTCGCCAATTTTTCTAATCCGATCTATAACACTCATATCGACTTGACAAATGCCGTGATTTTCTTATACAATTCAGGGCACTGCATAATCACAAACGACATCGTCGAGGGGTATAAAGAAGATGAATACTGGTTCGCAAAATGCGCCTGAGCCTCGCGAAACTTTTCATTCGAAAGGAATTCAAAATAAGTGGCAAAATTCTTCGCAACCTTCGCGGCATCCTTCTCATCATAGCCATTCGTCTCAATAAAGCGGAAAACCGATTCATTCACGGCTGCAAGTTCCGGCGTCGTACACTTCTTGAGCGCTGCCTTCTGCTTCGCGAGATCTCCAAGCAAAATTTCCTTCGCGCTAGGGAGACGCTTCTGATTGATTGCCGCAAAGAACTTGGAAGCGACAGGCATTCCAATAATGCCCGCAATCACCGTCTTTAAAAGCGGTGTCACCTCGTTCGTCTGCAGCACCTTCGATACGCGTTCCCACCCGCGGCGGTCAGGTGACTTTTCAAGTCCCTGGTCCTCGCGAGTAAAGGCCGCACCATCAAGCATTTCCGGATTTTCAGAAATAAAGTCGATTACGCGAGAATCGAGCCCCGCCTTTGCCGCCCACAGCAACCACTCCTGTGCAGTGGGCTTAAATTCGTAAATATTGAAACGGCTTACAAGCGCCGGGTCCAAATCGGTCAACTGGTATTCCTCGCCATCATTAACTGCGCTAATCACACGCGAGCCTTCGGGCAACTTACGGCCCGCAAGCGTGCGGTTCAGCGTCAAGTCCATGACAGTCTGCAACACCTCGGGGCGGGCACGGTTCAGTTCATCCAGAAACAGAACCACCGGCTTGCCGTCGGTCGGGAACCAGTAAGGCGGCATAAACAGAGTCTTTCCCGTCGCCTCGTCAAGTCGCGGAAGCCCAATCAAGTCACCCGGATCGCTCATCTGCCCCAAGAACAGAATCACCACGCGTTCACCGCGCACCGTAAAGAACTTCTCTAGAATTTGCGACTTGCCGATTCCGTGCTTGCCCGTGAGCATAATGTTCTGCGATGCGGGAGTCGCCGCCAATAAATTTTCCAATTCCCGCGCATTAATCCTTACCGACATACACACCTCTATAATTTTACAAGTTCCTTTGTCATTGAAATGTCCACCGAAAACGGCATTGTTTTTAGCAGTCCTTCAATGTTTTTTAGCATTTCGGGTATAGCAGGAATTCTCTTAGTGAAATTTTTATCATTTAGCGACATTTCAACCATCCGCTTCTCACCCAGTTCCATTCGGAGCAAGAAATACTCCCCCCTATCCACCAAATCGTATTTGTGACCCATTTGCGACATCATTTGGGTAACACATGTTTTCAAGCTCAATCTCGCCATTTCCTTAAGCTTAGCGTTCTTCTCAAAGTCAAGTTTCTGTTTTTCAAACGTAACAAGATGCGCCGGAAAATGGTTGATAAAATCCTCGATATTTTTTACAGTCTGCGGCAAGTCGCAGAAATCAATTTTATGGGAAAAGGGGACGATACCATCAGTCTTAAAATGCACATAATACTGTGAAGACGCCAAAATAAATTCAATAAACGACTTCGCGTCAAGCACAAAGGAAATCCAAATTCCGCTTATTTTGTCACCCTGCTGGAACATGCCCCCTTGGCTTTTTCCTGACCGCAATATATTGCACTTGCAGCCAGGATGCCACATTTTCATATCATTATACATGCCAAGAACCTCCCCCTCAGAGGGCGCACACCCACGCTCTCCAGGAACAAGAATCCCGCATACCAGTTTTTCCCAATACTTACGAGCTTCCTGTTCAAATGTTTGCTTTTTTAAAAACATACAGTCTTTCCATTCTCGCTACAATATTATAGCGAAACATCATATTTGATGTAAAAACACCTCAGGTCCATATTCACGATATCGTTGTACGAATAGAGACTATGGCTTAAATCAACCATTAAGTGATAAAGGAATGTCGTCATTCCGTTTTTTACGAAATAATCGTAATTTAGCCATTCACTCCTTCTTTGACATTTCCCCCTTTTTCCTTCGAAAATGTAGTTTTCGCTATTACGCGGGTCTTCTGGTTCTTGCCCATCACCAAAGGAGAAGTTTTTGAGCTCACGCATGTCCGCATAACCCTGCAACAATTCGCAGATCCAGTCATATTTCTGTTTGTGTTCATCGTTGTCAATGTACGTCACATCGTAGCGGATTTCACCAGTAACCTGATAATCCTTATAAACATCGAATCCCTGCGCAATGAGGCCGTCCAGATTCCGCCTGATTTCGATGAACTTTTGGTACATTTCATATTCTAGTTTGCGGATGTGCTGGTCGAGCCGAATAAGCTTATTAAGATTTTCATCTGTCCAGACAAATTTCAATCCCTGCACTACATAGCAATCGATTAGAAATTCCCAATTCACAGCCGCATAACGCATATCATACGCGGAACTAGGCTCATCGGCATTCACGTCGTATTTAGCGTCGCGAAATCGTTTCATTTTCTCGACTTTTTTCAAGCCATCATCTCCGAGATCCTTGTAGAAATCCTCAAGAACCTTCCAGTCCGTACGCCCTGCAATCTTGTACATATTACGAATCATAGTGGCTCCTTGTTAAGTACTATCCGTAAATATATACACGCTATGCGACAACTATCGACGCATATTATAGGTTTAAAACCGCCCATAATCACAGCCCCTACAATCCCATTCTTCGGACTTCACGACCATCTTTATAGGCGATTTCGGACTTCAGAGCGTTTATGATTGCATCTGCGGTGAGATCGCTCTCATCGTAAAAACGAAGCGAGCCATAAGCCGCGTTAAAGTCGCCCGGAGTGAGCATACGCAGTTCGCGTGCCGTTGCGGGCATTTCGACCTGCGGGAAGAACGCCTGCCACATTTTTTCAACACCTTCCGGCTTGAGATACCCGAACTTTACCTTTAACGCAAAGCGCCTGCGCGACGCCATGTCGAGTTCGCCTTCGAAGTTAGTCGCCGCAATGAAAATTCCCTTGAAGTTTTCCATTCGAGTGAGCATCTCGTTCACCTGAGTCACTTCCCAACTGCGAGAAGCGCCGCTGCGATCGCGAATCAAGCTATCCGCCTCGTCAAGGAAAAGGATCGCCTTTTTCTCTTCGGCATCCTTGAACATTCTACGGATAGCCTTTTCCGTTTCTCCGACATAGCAATTCAACAAATCACTCGCTTTCTTGATAATAAGCTTGCGACCGAGGGTTCTTGCAATGTGCTTCGCAAATTCCGTCTTGCCCGTACCCGGCGCACCATAAAGCAGCATATTCAAGCAATCAGGCCTATCACAATCCCTCATTTCTTTCCATTTGCTATCAAAGGCGTTCATTACCTTCAAAATTTTGGGCATATCCGCATCGGTATTCAACGCATCCAGCAAATAGCGTGGCGCACGACTTTCCTTATCACGGTTCGCATATTCCATATCCAATTTCAGAAGTTCCGCTTGCGCTTCTGCAATCGTACGGATCGAATCAACCGGATTAATTTTACACCCAGCGTCAACAAGCTTTTTTGCTCCGGCAATCGCCTGGGTGATGCCACCCGCTGTAATCTGGAATTCCGTAGCGAAGCGCTTCACTTCTTCTGCAGAAACGATAGACTTGGCGCACTGTTCACTTACGACCGATTCCCATACCTGTTCGCGCTTTTCCGCATCGGGTCGTTCAAAACGAATCGAATAGTCAAATCGACGCAACGTGCTATTCTCAATCCACTGAACCGTATTCGAAATCCAGATAACCGGAACCTTAATTTGTTCCAAAAAGAAATTCAACGTCCCCTTTTCACAACTATTGAGAACGACATCCGATTCATCCACCAGCAAGATAGCTTTCTTTCGCTGGTACTTGGCAGCTGCATAAAGAATACTTCCCATACGGCTTTGGACAATCGAATTATCCTTGCTTTCACGATGTACCCCCTCGGTACTAATGTTGGTTAGCACTAAAGGACGGCGAAGTTCTTTCGCCATCGCCTTTGCAAGTTCCGTCTTACCAGTACCCTCGACACCATAAAGGAATAAATTCAAGCCTTCACCCACTTTTGCATACTTGAGCATATTGAGGGCCAATTCAACTTTACGATTGCCACGGCAAAGCTTTTTAAAGGGAACGCAATTACCTTCATAAACCCTAAAATAGAGACTATCCAAATCGTTTCCAGAATTTCCATCCAAAAACATTCCAACCCGTTTAGAAATATCCGAGCCGTCACAAAGAATTCCCATCTGCTTGAGGGGTCCCGTACTTGAAACCAATTTTTCAAAATCGATTTTTGGATATAACTGAGGAAAGATATCTGGCAAGAAGGACTCTCGGTGGAACGCTCTCCGCGTACAAATCATATCCAAAAGTGGAGCGCATTGTGGTTTGTAGAAGAATATCCACGAGAACATCACTATTTCCATCTCGTCATCGCTTAGATTAAACGAATCCTGTACGATATTCAACCGGCGAAAATAGCCATCATCGACATTTCCGTTCTCTTCCAAAAAATTTTCTAATTCGCAGAATACGCTCTCATAAAAAACTTTCTGTGAAGGTGAATCGAAAATTCCCTCACCACATAGATAGTTTTGCACGAACGCTTTGATTTCATCGATAGAACAAGACCTATTGATAACGTCGTTAAAGCGAACGACCGCCTTTTGGCGTCTTTGGTAAGCAACGGTTTTTCCATCATCATTACAGTTAGTCCGCTTACCGGCATAATTATTGTTTGATTCTTGGATAAAAGCGTCCCTTTGCGATGCCGGGAGGCTATCTTCTTCGGCATTGATTCGCTCAAAATGCTCCGAAAGATTTTTTAACACGCGAGAAGCCCGCTCTGTCGGAATAATGGCGATACAGTCATCCGCTTCAGGATAACTTTTGCAAATACGCATCATGCGAATCCAATACTCATAACTTTTAAGCGTTATGAAGTCTAAAGAAATCTTCTTATTGGTTTGCTCTGCATGCAACGAGCGCAATACACCTTTAAAATATCCTTTTTTCACAACACCTCCTTATTAGCGACGCATAATACATCTATATATCGCTATTTAAATTAAATTCGTAAAGAAGATGTTTTAAATGTAAGAACACAACGCGACAAATATAGTCGCTTGAGCAAGAAGACAAAAAGTAGGAAATCGGGGCGATTTACATCCCGTAATTTTCCAGCAGGTATTTTGCGTAGGTCCTGAGGCGGTTACGCAGAGAGACGGGCTTTACGACGCGGGCGGCATCCGTAAAAGAGACAATCCAGTTGAACAGGAGTTGGTTTACTTCGGCTTTCAATTTCACCGTAACTTTTCCGTTTTTCGGCTTGCCGATTCGCATAGAACGGTTAAACGGATTTTCTTCGAGATAGAGGCTCGCCCTACTCTTGAATTCGATTTCCACATCTTCAAGTTTCGGTTCCTGGCTCCCCATAAACGCCGCCCCAGACGCCACCTGTTTGCGGAGTTTGTCGAGGGCATTCGGATTTTCTTCAAACGAATCTTTCAAAAGCTTGACATTCTTGATTCGACGGAACTTGAGCGTATACGTATCGCCATCCTGCCGTTGACAGCCTACATAGAGGTCGTCTTCGTAGATGATGATCATTAACGGGATTCGGATCGATTGTCTTTCGCCTTCTTCCGTCTTGTAGGTCACATCGATTTTGCGATGTTCATGAATGGCCCGTAAAATGGTCCGGATTTTTTCGCTGGAGTCTTCTTCAAAATCCGGAGGCGCACCCATAAATAGAATTTTGGTGTTCAACTCTTTGCCGAGTATCTGGAGCGATTTTTGCTCGCTGTGCGGCAGACTTTTTTCGATGCGCTCCAGAAGCTGCGAAATAATTTCGCTAGTGGCCGGATAAATGTTCGCGATGCGTTTCAGGAACACGAAATGCAGCATCGTATTTTCGAAGTTCGGGAACAGTAATCTTTCTGCGTTGTGAAGCGCCGAGGTATAATAAGCTGTGCGCCCCACCGTTTCTACGGCAATGTAACGGCCGCCATCCATCTCCGAGAGGAACCGCATATCACGCTGAACGTTGCGGCGTTCGCCTTCGGGAATTTCAAACGATGTCATTAGGTCGCTAACGGTAAATTTCTTGTCGGGGCTCGAAATTACCTTCGCAAAGAGTTGTACCGTCCTTTCGCCGCGAGTCATATCTGCCATATTTTCTCCTGGATTTGTTTTCCATAAATATATATAAAATATGACAAATAGCGTCGTATAGTCTTATTTATTCTTTTATTTAAACTTTTCTCCATTCCTCAACAAAATCCACTTTCTGAACCACTCCGGTTCATTTTCGACATTGTCCACAAGCGCCTTGACTTTCCGTTTTCCTAAACGAGCATCAAGTACGGCCAGCAAACGAATGAAATAGTTGCCGTTGTTAATGGCATCTTCAATAGAAAGTTCGTTTAAATATTCATGGATGTATGCATTCAAGAAACCACCTGCATAACTGGTGGGAACAAAGCCGTATTCACGGATGATTTCGGGTTCTGTTTTTCCTTGTTGATACATCAAACGGAAATATTTAGGATTAGAACAAAACCACGGTTTTCCATCGACAATAATTGAAAACACATGCATTTCTGTCCACCACCATTTTTTCACCTTATCTTTATTGGTGTGGTAAACATCGTAATGGTAGCTTACGCGCCCCTTTAGACCCTCTGCAAGCCTGCTTTCCAAGATTTGTCTTGTTTTACTCCACATAATCTACCCCCTAAAGAGAAATATCATAGTTGAGATAAAAACACCTTAAGTCCATATTCACGATATCGCTGTACGAATAGAGACTGTGGTGCATGTTATCCATCAAATGGCACAGGAACTTCGTCATTCCGTTTTTTACGAAATAATCGTATTTCAGCCATTTTCCCCATGCTTCGAAAACGCAGTTCTCGTTATCGCGCGGATTTTCCGGTTCTTGCCCATCGCCAAAGGTAAACCAATCGAGCGCACGCATATCCGCATAATCTTGCAGCAAACCGCAGAGCCAGTCGTATTTCTGTTCGTGTTCATCGTCGTCGATGTACATCGCATCGTAATTGATCTCGCCAGTAACCTGGTAATCCTTGTAAACATTGAATCCCTGCGAAATGAGGCCGTCCAGATTCCGCTTGATTTCGACGAACTTCTGGTACATTTCGTATTCCAGCTTGCGGATGTGCTGATCAAGCCGAATCAACTTGTCAAGATTTTCTTCGGTCCAAACGAATTCCTCGTTCAGCTTTCTATAACGATCAAACAGGAATTCCTTATTCACTTCTGCATAGCGCATTTTATATGCGTAATAAGGCTCAATCGCATCATTGTCGTCTTTGAGGTCGCAATACCGCTTCATCTTCTCGACTTTTTCCAAGCCACCCTCAACGCCCTTGTAGAAATTCTCAAGAACCTTCCAGTCAGTACGCCTTGCAATCATGTACATATTACGATTCATCACGGCTCCTTGTTAAGTGCCGAATGTAAATATATACACGATATGCGACAATTATTGACGCGTAAGGATTTATTCTATTAAGGGGGAATTATTGGAAAAACTATTCTTCTTTACCGTTAATATATAAGAAAACTTCAATAACTCGGACACTAGTAACATCGTCATCAACGAATCCATGTTCTTTTAGCAGTTTTTTCATTTTGAGTAAGGAAGAGACGTCTTCATTTATAACGCGATGGATCCATTTTAGATAAGCAATATATTTATTCTCGTCGTTAACTGTGCTTGAATTCTCAGTTGCTTTTTTATCTCCTGTAAGTTTTCTAATTGCATGGAAAACTCTTGAATCATATATCGGATAAACATGAGGATTTATAAAATGAAGGAGTTTGCTAGTTCCAACAATAGAATTGTTTGTTAAAACCATAACATTTTTTAATTCATTAATGCCAAGAATCTCTCCTGATTTCGCCTTTTCTAAGCATACCTTTATTTTCTCCCAATCATCTTTAGTCCATGCTCCAATTTCACCATTTGCTTCATTTAAGATGGTTGGCATCCATCCATACACCATATGGGCAAAAGCTATGCATACATCTTTTTCAATCAATAACTCATCAAAAGTTTTAGAAGTAAAAGTTTTTAATGCAGTATATGTATCAATATAAAAGAATCTGTTTCCGTTATTTGCGGGTAGATTGATCTTTGCTAGATCCATTAGTCGAATCGAATCCAACGCCTTGATAAAGTCAAATTTCATCTCGTCCGCCATACTGGCCTCCTTGTCGTTTTAATTCCCTTATAAATATAATCACAACTAGCAACAAATCAAACAGATTTAGATAATCTGCGTCATTTCCGCAATATTCATGCAACGATAATGTGTATTTTGGCAATTTCCCTCATAATGGCAGTGATAATGCCCGAAAAACCAGAGGGAGGGCTTGACAGTCTGCAAAACATAATCTAGGCACTTGCGCGATTCGACAATTTTTAGCCAGGTTTCATCTCGCACATAATCGGCCCTCATAAGGGGCGGCGCAAGCATAAGCGGAGCTTCATGCGACACAACAATATCAACGGCTGTTGGGAAGCATTCGACAATCTGCGTAGGAGCCTCGTCCGGCCACCAGACGCGTTTAGAAGAGCCGAACTTGATTAAGGAATCGTTTATCATCCGCCGCGACTTTCGACTCAGCGGGTCAACCAAATCAATATCAGCAGAAACTGCCCCACCGACGGGGTAAATTCTCTTGCCGCACAATTTGATTATGCAGTGATCCGGCAAAAAATGCAGCCGTTCAAAATCGTGCTTGCCATCGAAAAACGCAGGGTCGTCATGGTTGCCGCGAATCGTGTATATGCAAATGTCGCTTTTCTCTAAAGCCGCACGCACCTTGCTGTAGGCGACATCCATCGATTTTGGACGACCAAAACCTGCGCCAAAATCACCAACAACCAGGATATCGGCACACGATATCCCGCGATTTACCGCATTTCGGACAAGCCCGGACAACTCACCGTGAATGTCACCACAAATCCAGAGTTGTCGTTTATTGCACATAATCACCTCATCAGATTCACCACGACCTTCACCATCATTTCCATGTCTTCGGAGCGACTTTCTGCAATCATCAGCGTCATGGTCACAAGCGTAGCATCGGCAATACGCTTGGATCCATCATCCTTATACAAGATGCCGTTATTCAGCAGAAACCACAAGAAAAGTGTTGCCGCGATGCGTTTGTTGCCGTCACTGAACGAATGATTTTTCGTGACGAGATAGAGAAGCATTGCCGCCTTCTGCTCAACACTCGGGTAAAGCTCCACACCATCAAAGGTCTGGTAAATTTGCCCGATACTACTTTTGAACGACTCATCCTTTTCATGCCCGAACAAAGCGCTGCCGCCAAACTTGTCCTTAAGTCCCTGAATAGCAGCCATCGCATTCTCGTATGTCGCATGGAACTTTTCTGCGACCACACTCTTGCGCAACGTAAGCCTCTGGTGATCATAATCGTCAAGCGTATCCAGCGCAAAGGCGTAATCCGTCACCACATCAACCAACAACTGCGTATCTTTATCAAATTTTTCGTTCTGCATATAGTTTCCTTTTTTAGGCATTTTTCTGAGCCGCGTTAGGTTCAATTCCAAGTTCTTCCATAATCTTCTGGGCAATCTGCGAAATCATGTACTTGCCCATATTATTGTATCCTGCCCAAGTATCTATGCAGGTCATTTTCTGCAAGTCCACGTCTTTAAAGTTCAGAGGCATTCCCAATGGGCTAAAAGCTCGCTGCAAAATTTCGACCAGCGGAATATTATCCATAAACGACCCAGTAGGCTCTCGCTGCTCGGCATCAAAACCGACACCCAGTTTGTATGCTTCTTGAGAACCCGCATCCTTGACGATTACAGATTCCTGATTGAACGCCTTGGCAAGTTTCTGCACATTTTTGAAAAAATCCGGCTTACAGCCCGTGTTGACAAAGACATAGCAATTATCACCTATCGCTACGGCATAGCGCAACTTGAGGGCCACAGCATATAGCTTGCGGTCCCAATCCTGCCGGTACGTCTGCGGTACAAAGCCGGAATTTTTGTATTCCTCGCTTTCTGTATACTCCCGAATTTTGCTATAGACACCATCGCCCATAGCCTCGATTCGGTCCGGGAATTTGCAAACCACCGCACATTCGAACGGCTCAAAATATCTTGCGATTTTTTCTACAATAGAATAGTCCAATTCGTGCCTATATTTCATATCGGCTCCTTGTCTGCCGATAATATACATAGGCTATGCGACAATTACTGACTTATAAAATCAGTCTCATTCCAGCATATCAATCATCGCATGGTAAATTTCCGTGCATTCTACCTGCATAATGGTGGTAATTTTATTGCCGGCATCCTTGGAAGAAGCGCCGCAGTGGAACAATTTTTCACCCTTTGAACCATAATCCAGAAAAATATAGCGGTCGTGAAATATTCCGTTCGTCGTTTTCATTTTGAGCGAAACATCGGGCCGCGCCTTTAAGAAATCTTTCTGCATCTGTTCCGTCAGCGTCTCAAAACCGCGCCCATCGCTGTAAATCGTTACAGAAACGTTCTTGGCAATTTCACGCAACAAATCTAGTGTCTTGACCCCCACATAATCGTCAATAATCTGGATAGACTTTTTCGCCATGCCATAAATCTGCGTGTACGCGATATCAGCTTCCAGCTTGCGACCATTCAGAATCAAGAAATGCTTGTAAGTCGACGGATCGATGAAATTATCCATGACCTTCTGCAAATCCGCATTCATCTTGCTGAATTCGCCCCGCATCTCATGAACTTCTCCAGAAAGGATCTTGACGTCCGTCGATACAGCGGCAATATCCCTTGTGTTTTGGGCTGTTTGCAACGCCAGCGGAGTGACTTCTGAACCACTGAGCAGCAAGCCCTCCGAAACGGCATAATCTTTCAGCCGTTTGAAAAGACGGATGAGCGCCATACTTTGTTGTATCGCCAAATCACCTTTCAACACAGTCATAAGCATATAAATGCCTTGTTCTGTAAAGGCAAAGGGGGCATACTTGATATTAGATCCGCGAGAGCCTTTGTTCAAGGTCAAAAATTTTGACCTTGAAACGCCGTTGTTTTCTAATCCCGTGTTCAAGGTGCAAAATTTGCACCTTGAAAGTTCTTCGATTTCTTTATTAGATAATTGGAATCGGAAATCATCCGCAAAACGCTCAATATTATTTTTGACCTGCTGATTGAATGCCTTGGTACTATACCCGTAAATCTCCGCCAAATCGGCGTCAAGCATAACCTTAACACCTCGAATCGAATATATTCGAGACTTGAGCAGACTCTCGTCTATCAGGGAAAATTCAGACTTCGCCGAAGCGGAAGCTTCACTAACCACAGTCTTCTCGGCGAACATAACCACTTTTTTCATCATACTCTCCTTTGCGGAACAAGCAAAAAAAATCCGCAAATACACATTTCCGCCACTAAAGATATACAAATGTTCACTATTCGTCAAGAGATAAACGCAAAAAATCGCCCAAATTCATCATTTTGTCAAAAATATATGCTATTTTGATATTGACATAGCTCCGTACCGAATAGTTCGGAGCGACCGGAATTTTTGAGATTACAAATTCCACGCCTTTTTAATGAGGATACCCAAATATGCTGACGCCGAGAGAACAACAACAGGCAGCAAAGAAATTCGCTAACGATTGGAAAGATAAAGGCAAGGAAATTGGCGAAAGTCAAAAGTTTTGGTGTGACCTTCTCTGTCATGTTTTTGGAATCCAAGATTTTGCTAATTACATAGATTTTGAAATCAATGTACAACTAGACCATTCTTCTCGTGCTGACGGATATATTTCCGCTACGAGAGTCCTTATAGAACAGAAAAGCGTTGACAAAGATTTGAAAGAGCCCATCAAGCAATCGGATGGTTCGCTTCTAGACCCATTCTCACAAGCAAAGCGCTACGCTATGGAGTTGGGATTTTCCAAATATCCACGATGGATCATTACCTGCAATTTCAAGTCATTCCTAATCTATGATATGGAAAATCCTCATAAAGATCCCGAAGAAATCTTATTGAAGAACCTTGAAAAAGAATATTACCGATTGTCTTTCCTTGTAAACGACAAGAATATACATTTGCAAAAAGAATTTGAAGTATCTGTAAAAGCGGGCGACATCATCGGGGAATTGTACAACTTGATAAAAGCCCAGTATCGCGATGCAGATAATCCAAGCCCCGCGACATTGAGAAGCCTAAATATGCTATGTGTCCGCATAGTCTTTTGCCTTTATGCCGAGGACGCGGGAGTATTCGGGAACAAGTCTAGTTTTGGAGATTATCTGTCTAAGTATGATGCATCCGATTTACGTGGGGCCTTGTTGGAACTGTTTAAGGTATTGGACCAAAAGCCTGAAAATCGTGATGAGTATATGAAGCCAGTCCTTGCTGCATTCCCTTATGTGAATGGAGGATTATTTACAGAAGAAGATACAACCATACCGCAACTAACGGATGAAATCAAGAACTTACTTGTCAAGCAGGCTTCTAATGATTTTGATTGGTCGGAAATCAGCCCGACAATTTTTGGAGCAATCTTTGAAAGCACCTTGAACCCTGTTACAAGACGTGAAGGGGGAATGCACTACACCAGCATTGAAAACATCCATAAAGTCATAGACCCCTTATTTTTAAACGACTTGCTACTTGAATTTGAAGACATCAAGAAGATTAGGAGTAAGACCGAACAAACAAATGCTATTATCGCATTTCAAAAGAAATTAGGTTCTCTTAAATTTCTTGACCCAGCTAGTGGCAGTGGCAATTTCTTGACGGAAACATATCTGTGTCTTCGCCGTCTAGAAAATGAATGTTTGAAAATACGTTTTAATAACAAAATAATGCTTGATGTATTTGATGATGCGATTTATGTAAGCATTAACCAATTTTATGGTATAGAGATTAATGACTTTGCAGTAGTGGTTGCAAAGACCGCTTTGTGGATTGCGGAACATCAAATGTTGAAAGAGACCGCAAATATCATACAAAAAGATTTGAACTTTTTGCCTTTAAAAAGTTATGCAAATATTGTAGAAGCGAATGCATTGACTATTGATTGGGAAACTGTTGTTCCTAAAAGCGAGTTGAATTACATTGTAGGTAATCCTCCTTTTGTAGGGGCAATGAAAATGAATAAAGTTCAACACGAAGAAATATCAAAGATATTTCCCGAATGCGAAAAGTCGGGTGAGATTGACTACGTTGCAGGGTGGTACGTGAAAGCATCTCACTACATACAAGGAAGCCAGATCGAGTGTGCCCTAGTATCTACAAATTCTATTTGCCAAGGGCAACAGGTGGCTTTGATTTGGAAGCCCCTATTTGAGAAATATAAGGTTGAATTTAATTATGCATATAGGACGTTTAGATGGGATAGCGAAGCAAATATAAAGGCTAAAGTTCACTGCATTATCATTGGTTTTTGCTGTTTCCATAAGAATAAGCAGAAAATCATTTATCGTATAAATGAACCAGAAATATATGCAAAGAATATCAATGGCTATTTAACAGAACTTGACAATGTTTTCGTCGTTTCCAATACGGAACCAATTTCAAATATACCAAAGATGCATATGGGAGTCATGCCTCGTGATGGCGGAAATTTGATTCTATCACAAGAAGAATATCAAGAATATATCAAAAAAGAACCTTTAGGGAAAAAATGGATTCGAACATACACAATGGGGGAAGAATTTATAAACAATATTCCACGTTATTGCTTTTGGCTAGTGGATGCAGACCCTAAAGAAATGCAGAAGTGTCCATTATTGTTAAAACGAATAGAATGTGTACGATGTTCTAGATTAGGCAGCAAAGCTTTAGACACACAAAAGAAAGCTGACACGCCACATTTATTTGCTCAAAGAGCGCAACCTACTCAAAACTTCCTTGCTTTTCCAAAAGTTTCTTCAGGACAAAGAAAATACATACCTATAGGTTTTTTAACCCCCGATATAATTGTTGGGGATAAGGTGTTTGTTGTAGAAAACGCAACCCTTTATCACTTTGGCGTTTTGACTTCTTGCGTTCACAATGCTTGGATGAGAGCCGTTGCAGGGCGATTGAAAAGTGATTATAGTTATTCCAACACAATCGTATACAACAACTTCCCATGGTGTAGCCCTACAGCCAAACAGAAAGAAAAGATTGAGCAAACAGCCCAAGCAATACTAGACGCTAGGCAAAAGTATGCTGATAGTTCTTTGGCAGATATGTATGGTGAGAATATGTATCTATATACAGACTTGCTAGAAGCTCATCGAGCTAATGACAAGGCTGTTATGCAAGCTTATGGGTTCAAAGAGACAATGAGCGAAATGGATGTAGTTACAAAATTGCTGCAAATGTACGAGAAGTCGGTAAGTAAAACGAAGTAGCAGGAGGATTTTTCCTAATCTACTCAAACATCTGAACGGAATAGCCTTCACGGAATCAGGCATTGTGTAGTAGGAATTATGAGCAAGTCTGGTTCCCTTAGGAGAACCGGCTTTTCTTTCGCGACCACCTGCAGCACGGTCATGGATTTCGGAACTTAGCCACAAATCAAGAACTCATTATGTCCTAAAAGAGCCTCCTATAATCCGGCATGGGCAAGTTGAGAGGCAACATACGACTTTCGTCAACGCCTTCGACTTCGTTGTTGAATGCAGAGATTGCTTTTTGCCATACATTGTGAACATCGTCGCAACCGTTATCTTTCGGCGATTTTAGGAACTCGCACAAGATTTCTTTCTCGCGGTCATCCAGGACCCAGATGGACTTGTTGTACGAAGCACCCAATTCATATTTCGGTTCCAAGAAAGAGATTCGCGCGCACTTGGTCGCAAGCCCCGGGCGCCAGTGATTGTACAGCACAAAGTACGATTTCTTTTTCGGACCCATGTCAACATATGCACGGATGTTGAGATTAAGTTCCCTGCTCCATCCCGCCATACACGAGACCATGTTGAATTCCTTAATCTGCAACTTGCCATCGGGCGAATAAACGTTTATCTTACGCTCGGACTGGTAATCCAAATCGTTATCCAGCGGGAGAAACTGGATAGAATAGCAATAGACAGGGCAAAAGAAATCGCCGTCCTTCACAAATTCCTTCATCTGCCTCTTGGCATCGCGTAACGTCGTCCAGATTCCAAGGTCGTGCTGTTCCTTTTCGCCATCAATGCCATTCGGGAGAATCGTCGCCACTAATTGATAAACGCTTGTCATGTGCATAAAGCCTCACTATACCCTATATATGAATCTCCGTGTGGACGTAAAAATCTTCTAGTTTCATGCGCATGGCATCTTCGAGGGAGTAACTGCCACCGGCAAAGAACTTGTGCATCGCAAAGCAAATATATTCGTCCTTGAATTCAGGCAGGTCAAGCCCCTCGATGTTCCAGCTCAGTTCCTCGTGCCAGGCGTTCAAATCCTTGTAATCGGCGGGTTCCTTGCCGGGAGCGTCATTGAGATTCACCTGAAAACGATTCGCCCTATCGTAGGAATCGTAAAGACCGGAAACATCGCCCTCCCAGTCCTCTTCTGATTCATACACAATAAACGACTCAATGCCAAAAGTCTTGTAATACGACTTGCCTTGCGCCATGAGTGCCCTCATGTCCCTGTACATATCGAAGGTGACTTTTGCACATTCATCTTGCAGTTTATGGAGTCGCTTGTTCAGCAGCAACAGCTTGGCGATATTTTCCTTGCTGTGTTCAAAGCGAGCATTGGCCATGACTTTCCGTGCCAATAGTTGCATATCTTGATGATGTTCTTCTTCAAGTTTGCATTTCTTTCGCGCAACAATCCAGCCGTCGTCCTTAATCAGGCATTCCATTATGCTATTGATGTATTCCTGACTTCTGCGATCTTCGTATTTCATAAGACCTCCTTGACAATTAAGCAAAATCACCTTCTCATGGACTTCATCAAGGCCTTAATTTGCGTATCGTTCATTTTCGGTGCAGTTTTAGAATCTGGTACCTTCACGAAGGTTTTCGGGAAATCCAGAGCATTTGCAGCAGCAATTCCGGCCTCGTTCACGAGATATTTTTTCAGACGTTCGAACCAGTCAGGATTTTTCATGTTGAACACCTTCGCGCCCTTGCGCGTCGCCATCTCAATAGCCTGTCCCGTTCCACCCGATTCCCTGGAGCGAGTTTCATGTGATTCGCAGCCGTCCTTGGTGTAGCACACCACAAAATCAACCGTTTTGTCGAGATTGCATCCGAAAATCTGGTTCGTATTTCGGGCATACAAATCAAGAGCGTGGCCATGCAGGCGTTCATGAGCCGGGTGCAGCTCCCGCGCAATGGCTCGCGTCGTTTCAGTCGCATCTTCTGGATGGAAGATGTTCTTGTGCGCAGGCTGTTTCACGCCGTATTCAAAAGCCGCGTCGGCACCCTTGGCGCCGCCACTGTTCAGCGTGTACCCGAACTTTTCAAGTTCGCCGGCAATCCACGTCATCACATTTTCTACGGGCTCATTCGTATTCGGCTCACGAAAGCCGCCCAAAACCCTGTGCCCGATACCGGCGTAAGTCATACTTTTTCCCGTCGCTGCGGGAAGTTTATCAAATAGTTTCATGTCAACTCCATTTTTTCGCTTTTAAATTCATGCTTCAGCCAAAGCAAACCCTTTCTTGCGCGTAAAGCGCAAGGGAATGTTTTTCTCGGAGTTGTCACCGGATTTGACGATGGAGAGTTCCGCTTTTTCTCTATCTTCTTCGCGGTGGGTGCGCGTAAAGGCGCGGTCAAGAATCCAAACGGCATCGGCTTCTTGCGTAACGCCCGGAATTTCGATAAAGTCAGACAACTGGGGCCGTTCCTGTTCAGCAGACGTTTCTCTGCCAAGTGGGTAGAGGAGCAGAATAGAAATATGCAATTCCACGGCAAGATTTTTCAGCGTCCAAGCCGCCCTCTTTAGAGACTCATCCCTATTCGTGTTCGATTGAACCTTCAGTAGCTGCAAGTAATCGATAATCAGAACATCTAGTGATTTAAGCTGCTTGTAAAGCCTTGCTTTTCGCGCAAGCTCTGCTAAAGTCAAATCCGACGCATTTTCAATGCGCAATTGCGAGTGCAAAATTTCGGCAGCCGCTATTACGAACATCTTCGTTTCGGTTTTATCGAAAGAACCCTCGCGAAGTTCCCTATAGTCCACATTAGCACGCTGGCAAAGGAGTTGCTCGCTGCGTTGCGCACCGCTATTATTCAAATCGAAATAAACGACACCCTTGCCGTCATCCAACGCCACATTCTCTGCAACGTTCAATGCAAACGTTTTCATTCCAACTCCCGATCGCGCCGCAAGAATTGTCAATTCTCCTCGACGAAGTTGACTTGACCAATCCGCTTTACCTTTGTATGAAGAGTCCATTTCAGTCTGCAACTTTTTTAGTTCCTCAATTTTTTGCGGCAAAAATTTTTCAAGGCATTCCTTCTGCTCCGCGAAAATCTTGTGAATTGTAGATTCAAGTGAAAGCGGCTCCATCAGCGACACAGCACTTTGAGCATCGCCAGAATATTTGTCAAGCCATTTTTGCGCTGATTCGTCAAATTCCCGCCAGATACTTGGCATCGGGAACCATTCCGCGATACTTGTAAGTGCGAACTTATGGGAATCCTGCATCATTCCGCGATTTTTCGCTGCATTCTCAACGCTCTTTTCGTCAAAAACCGCAACGATTGTCTGCATTGTTTCATAGGCGCGAATAGCCCGAGCCATTTTGTCAAGCGCAAGCGCCCTAGCGGCAGAATTTTCATCTATTCCGTCGGTAGGCGGAAACTCCTTCTCAGCCGGAGCATACGCCGGGTCGAATTCATTACAGTCGTCTTCAAAGACCAAATCCAGCGAATCGCACAGATAGCCATGAAACTCTCGCACGTAATTGTAGTAGCGGAAAGCCTTGGCCATTTCTGCTGCGGCCATAGCACCTAAACCATCTGTACTTTTTTCATGTGTCATATATTACTCCTTTTTTCATAATATACGACACGCATGCGACAAATACAGTCGTAAGTTTGGTTATATCAGACCAAGGAAAGTAAGCTTTGGGGTTCCATCAAAAAACCAATGAAGTTCATGGTTTAAATGGTGTTAGGAATTATTTTTGCATATTTTGCACTTTTTCTTTAATTCGCCATTTTCGTTACACATTTTTCTTTCACTTAAAACAGCCCCAAACGACTTGGGGGATTACAATTTCCTTGCAGGCGTCCATCAGGTAGTCTTCGGTCATGTCCCTTTGTCAATTTGGAATAATTTTTATATATTGCTATCGCGTTAGAAATACTGACGCTTTTTTATATCCCCCGACAGGGGCCCGTTACGGGGCATGCGTTCCATAGATTAGGCTATGGGAAAAATCAAGAAAAATGGAGAATCCCGCATTCTTCCCAAAGAGGATAACTCGACTAAGGCAACAAGTTGCCAAGTATTGTATAACGGGAATGACAAATTGAACCCGTCTACAGAGTCGGGTTTTGGTGAAATCGTTCTCTATCAGCCGGAAGGAGAAATTCGGCTAGAGGTACGTGTAGAAAATGAGACGGTTTGGCTCACGCAGGCTCAGATGGCTGAACTTTTTGACGTAAAGAGACAAGCCGTCACAAAGCACGTGAAAAACATCTTTCAAACTGGAGAACTAGAAGAGCTAGCAACTAGTTCCATTTTGGAACTAGTTCAAAAAGAAGGGCGCAGATCGGTCAAACGCCTTGTGACTCTTTATAATCTGGATATGATTATTTCCGTCGGCTACCGAGTCAACACCGAACGCGGTATAAAATTCCGTCGTTGGGCAAACCAAGTTCTAAAAGACTACATGCTGAAGGGTTTTGCCGTGAACCAGCGCAAGATCGCAACCGACTTGCAGATTATGGACCGTTTACACGAACAACGGCAAATGATTGAAAATCAAAGCGAGAAACTTGACAATATAGACACACGCCTTTCCGCCGTTGAAAAACATATTGATTTCTTTGTCAAGGCCGGACAAACACCCACCGGCGGCATTCTAGCAACCGGGACACGTTTCGACGGATTTATTCTGATTAGCGATTTGGTGAGAACCGCAAAGCGTTCACTCACATTTATCGACCCGTACGCAACCATTGACATACTGAAATTTGCGGCAATGCGAGCAAAGGGAGTTTCTGCAACAATCTATTCAGCGCATATCACTCCAGAATTCAAAGAAGCCGTAGCATTACACAACAAGCAATACCCCTGTCTAGAACTGAAAACCATGCGAACTATTCACGACCGGTTCTTGTTGCTAGACGATACCGTTTACATATTTGGAGCGTCATTCAAAGATATGGGGAACGAAATGACATCCTATCATGTAATGGATCTTATAACGCCCGAAACCGTCATTCGGTTAATTCAGGAAAGCATGAAGGGGAAGTAAAGCTTATTAGAAGGGGTTGGGCGGGGCTGAAGCGAGGGGAAGCCCCCCCTTTTTTCAAACAATTTACAAACCTTCCGCCTCTCTGGCCCACAGATCATCCAAGTCGGGGTGTTCCTTGCGGAATCGCCTTAATGCCTTGTGGACTTCCCAAAAGTGATTCAGGCCTTCCGCTTCGCACTTGGGTTTCAGTTCGTTATAAAGTTCCTTTACTTTTTCTTCGAGTGTCATAGTTTGCTCCTTTTAGTTGGTGCTGGATTCCTCAAATTCCTTCAGCCGCAATTCGTTAATCATCGTTTCGAGATTGCAGGGCGTGCCGTCGCCATGGAATTCGTCACCTGGCTTGGGATCTTTGTATTTCCCTTCGGCCACCTTTTTTTCGTGTTCCGTTTCAGCAAGAGTCCATTTGGCAATAAAATTTCTCGCAACGGCCTCGACGTCTTCGGAAAGAGTTTTCTGCAAATACCAGTAATAATTGCCGAAACTGCGGTTACCGACACGAGTTTCTTGTTTGCATTCGGGGCAATACGCAGTCGCCCGAGAACTGCCCGAAAGCGGCGAGCCGGTAAAGCTGCGGATAAGGGCAGTGCAGCCGCACTTGCAGTCTACGCGGAACGGATCGGTTTCCCAAACGCGCAGGAGTGTTGCGAGCCTAAGATTGCCCCTGACGATACAGCCTGCGATGTTAAAAGCCCTTGAAGTGAGCAAGGGGCCTACGTACAGTCCGCCACCCTTGATGGCGTAATGGACATCAATGTTGGCGTAGCACGGTGTCGCAAGGATTTCGTCCCGGTGACGCATGATGAGGTCCAGGTTGTCGAACAGCAACTTTTTCTTGCGTTCGGCGCTCCTTTCCTGGAGCTTGCGCAATTCCTCCTGCTCGCTGTTTTCTTGTTCCATTTCGTCGCTAATCAGTTTCAGGCCTGCCGCCTGTCGCTTGAAAAATTCCTGGGCCGATTCGTGCCTATTGTCAGGCTGATTGGAAATAACGGGAAACGGCTTGGAGTCGTCAATAAAGATAGTTGCCATAGGTGCCTCCTTTCTAGAGTCACCTATAAATATAGACTTAATTTAATGTCATAAAATGACAATAAAACTACACTTTTTCAGCAAAGCTGATCCCGAACGACTTGGGGATTACAATTTCCTTGTAGGCGTTCATCAGGTAGTCATCGGTCATGCCGGAGACATAGTCGGCGACAACACGCGGCTTGGGGGTCATCTCTTTATATTCGGCGCTCATGGAATTGAACCAATGATTGATGCCGGTGACTTTTTTGTCGGAGCCGAGTTCTTCGAGGCATTCGGCCA
>JAEEGJ010006097.1_pt1 | contig 36699 bp, 20 predicted proteins | sample 8958761 | NCBI WGS metagenome assembly JAEEGJ01 (sample SAMN16246546, study PRJNA631951) | gut metagenome | biome: gut microbiome; feature: rumen; material: RS-attached | host: Bos | place: Iran: Karaj | collected 2018-10
GTGGTCTCCATCGGGTCGCGGGCCATCTGCGCCTTCACAGTGGAGGCCTTGTGTATTCCCAACGACGCCGAGGCTTTGCAGGTGCGCACACGCGGCACACTGTCCACCTCCACGGTATATATCGTGTGACGCGATGGCGAAACATAGATTGTGGTGTTGCCCTCCTGCCCGAACAACGAACTGTCTATCGGGAACGACGACCACACTATGCGGTTGCCGTCGGTAACGACTCTCAGCGTGGCGTAGCCGTTTATACAATAGCCACCGGAATCGACAATCTCCACTCGTGGATAGTCCACCACCTTCAGATGCAGCTCTATAATACTGTCGCAGTTCAGATAGCTCGGCACCACACGATAATAGACTCCGCTATGCGTAAGTATATCATCGCCAAAGAGATATGTAGAATCGTTACAGATTGTGTCGTAAACTTTGGTGAGTACCGAATCGCAGAACCAGAGATGCAGTTCCACCATACTGTCGCAGCCGGTGCCTTCGCGCTGCAGCAGATGACGGTAAACGCCATTGCGGGTGTAAACCGAGTCGTGATAGTAATAGACGTGGGTGTACGAAGTGTCGAAAACCCGCACGCAAGTTACCGGATTGACTTGCAGATGCAGGTAGGTTATGCTGTCGCACCCTTCGGCCGTCTTCATCATATATCGGTAAACGCCTGTGGTAGTGTAATATGAGCTGTTGAAACGGTATGTGGTGCCTTCGCAAATGGTGTCGTAAACATGAGCACGTATGGTGTCGCGAACGGTGAGATGTATCACCAAATTGTGGAAACAGCCCGGAACGCTGTCCCTTAGATGTTGTGTGTGGAAACCTTGGAAATAGTAATGCACGCCATTGGTGTCGAAACTGGCACCGGCACACACTTCGCGGTAAACGGTGTCGCGGATGGTGTCGAGCACGTAAAGATGTATAGCCACGATGCTGTCGCATCCGAGCACGGTGTAATAGTGCTGCAGATGGGTTCCTGGCATATAATAATAGATGCCGTTGTGCGAGGTGGGCATTCCGGCACACACGGTGTCGTAGATATGGTCGCGGAAGGTGTCGTTGACGGTGAGGAAAATCACCAAATCGTTGTAGCAACGGGTTACGGGGTCGCGCAGATATTGCGTGTACACCCCGCGCTGTGCGTAGGAGCGTCCGTTGGTGTCGAAGGTCTCCCCTGCGCAGATAGTGCGGTAGATGGTGTCGCGGATGGTGTCGCGCACCGTCATCACTATCACAAGGTTGTTGTAGCAGCTGTCGGGCTGTCGCAAGTGCTGGGTGAAGGTGCCCGGAAAGTAGAACGACTGGCCGTTGGTGTCGAAACTGGCTCCGGCACACACCTCCCTGTAGATGGTGTCGCGCACGGTGTCGCGGACGGAGATGTTTATCACAAGGTTGTTGTAACAGCTGTCGGGCTGCCGCAGATGCTGGGTGTACTGTCCCGGCAGGTAGTAGCGGCTGCCGTTGGTGTCGAAGCTTACTCCGGCACATACGGTGCGGTAGATGGTGTCGCGGACGGTGTCGAGCACGGATATGTTTATCACAAGATTGTTGTAACAGCTGTCGGGTTGACGCAGATGTTGTATGTATTGTCCCGGCTGATAATAACGCTGTCCGTTGGTGTCGAAGCTCACGCCCGCGCATACCGTGCGATAGATGGTATCACGCAGAGTGTCGCGCACGGCAAGGTCGATGACAAGGTTGAAATAACAGCCTTCGGGGGAGCGCATATACTGGGTATAGACTCCCGGCAGGAAGTATGGCGGGTAATTAACTCCACTCACGGGCGTGCATCCCAGATGTCCGTTGGTGTCGAACGGTGCTCCGGCACACATGGTGGCATGTATGGTGTCGCGGAGGGTGTCGCGCACGGATATATTTATCACAAGGTTGTTGAAACAGCTGTCGGGCTGTCGCAGATGCTGTATGTACTGTCCCGGCTGGAAATAGCTCTGTCCGTTGGTGTCGAAGCTTACGCCGGCGCACACCATGCGGTCTATGGTGTCGCGGATGGTGTCGTTCACCGAAAGGTCTATCACCAAATTATGGAAACAGCCTTCGGGAGAGCGCAGGTACTGGGTGTAAACGCCTGGCAGGAAATATGGCGAGTAGTTCCGTCCGCTTACGGGACTGCAGCCTGCGTGTCCGTTAGTGTCGAAGGGGAACCCGGCACAGATAACAGGGTGTATGGTGTCGCGGAGGGTGTCCGTCACCGAGAGGTAGATGACCAGATTCTGGAAACAGCCAGCGGGAGAGCGCAGGTACTGCTTGTATTCACCCGGCAGGTAGTAAGGAGGATAGTTTTGGCCGCTTATCGGACTGCAGCCCAGATGTCCGTTGGTGTCGAAGGCCGCTCCGGCACAGATAGTTGCCCAAATGGTGTCGCGCAGGGTATCTACGACAGTGAGATAAATGGTAAGATAATGCTTTCCGCAAGGCGAAGTGTCGGGCACCTCCAGATGATACACGCTGTCGAGATAGAATCTGTAGCCGAGAGTGTCGTAAGTGGTTCCGGCACAGAGTGTTCTGTAAACGGTATCGCGCACAGTGTCGAACACCACGAGGTCTATAGTAATTACGCTGTCGCAGCCATGAACGGTGCTGAGGCTGTCGGTATAGAAACCTGTGGTGTAATATGGTTTACCGTTGTTGTAGAAGGTGTCGCCGATACAAATACGGGGGTGCAGCGGGACGAGGAATGTGTCGTGCACCGTAAGGTCTATCACCAGATTGTGGTAACAGCTGTCTTGAGCACGCAAATATTGCGTGTAAACGCCCTGAGTGGTATATGGAGCGTAGTTCTGTCCGCTCACCGGGGTGCATCCGAGGTGTCCGTTGGTGTCGAAACTACCGCCGGCACAGATTACAGGATGGATGGTGTCACGAAGGGTGTCGTTCACAGTAAGGTCTATCACCAGATTGTGGTAACAGCTGTCGGAAGCACGCAGGTATTGCGTGTAAACGCCTTGACGATAATATGGACCGTAGTTCTGTCCGCTAACCGGACTGCAGCCCGCATGTCCGTTGGTGTCGAAACGGTCGCCGGCACAGATAACGGGATGGATGGTGTCGCGCAGGGTGTCGTTCACCGTAAGGTCTATCACCAGATTATAGAAACAGCTGTCGGGAGTGCGGAGATATTGTGTGTAAACGCCTTGACGATAATAGGGACCGTAGTTCTGTCCGCTCACCGGACTGCAGCCCGCATGTCCGTTGGTGTCGAAACGGGCACCGGCACAGATAACGGGATGGATGGTGTCGCGGAGGGTGTCCGTGATAGTCAAGTTTATGAAAACAAGGTCGCAGTTATTTGAATTACGAACTACCTGATAATAAGCACCTTGCAGGTAATACAACGAATCGCCATAGCGGAACACCGAGCCGGCGCACATTGTGGAATCTATATGTATGTGGGTGGTATCCAGCACATTGAGCTCGACAACAAGATTGTTCAGACAGCTGTCGGGGGTGAAATAGGAATGTCGGTACAATCCGGTATGGGTATACGACTGACCGAGGGTGTCGAAACGTTCGCCGTCGCAGATGATGCGGTGGATGGTATCGGCAAAGGTGTCTTTCACAAACAGGTGCACCACCACATTGCTGTCGCAGCCTGCCATTGTCTGATGACGGAACACGAAATCTTCGGTCACGGTATGATTCACACCCTGATAGCGGAACACCTTGCCTGTGCAGATTGTATCGTAACGCTCGGTGCGGAAGGTGTCGTTGATGTGAAGATGTATCACCACATTGCTGTCGCAGTTACGCACGGTTTGGTGGAGATATGTAATAACAGTGTCGTACAACAGCGGATCGGCGGGACAGAAATTCATGAGTCCGTTGTAGGTGAAAGTGTCGCCACGACATATAGTGTCGAAACGGGTGGTGCGGAAAGTGTCTTTCACCCAGAGGTTTACAACCACATTGCTGTCGCAGCCGTTACGTGCGGTATGTACATACAAGTGGGCACCCGTGGTATAGAAAGCGGTATCGGCATACACAAAGGCATGGCCGGCACATACAGAGTCGTAACGGTTGTGGTGGAAGGTGTCCTTGACATAGAGGTGAACCACCACATTGCTGTCGCAACCTTTGGTATTCAGGTGTCGGAAAACGAAGTCCTCGGTCAACGTATGGGCTACGCCTTCGTATCTGAACACACCTCCGGCACAGATAGTATCGTAGCGATGAGTGCGTATGGTGTCGTTGATGTGCAGGCTGATAAGCACGGTGCTGTCGCAGCCTTTGACGGATGAGTGCCTGTAGGTTATCACTGTATCTTGCAACGATGGATCGGCCGAAAGGTAGTTGAGCAAGCCGTTGTAAGTGAAGGCGTCGCCACGACAGACGGTGTCGTTACGCCTTGAGCGGAATGTGTCGTTTACCGTGAGTATTATTATGAGGTTGTAACAACTGCTGTCGGCTTTGCGCAGACGCTGGGTATATACGCCGGCTGCCGTGTATGGCCCGTAGCCCTGACTGCGGTTGGTATCGAACTGCTGTCCGGCACAGATAACAGGACGTATGGTGTCGCGCAAAGTGTCGAGCACCGAAATATTGATTACAAGATTGTGGAGACAACTGTCGGGATTTCGCAGATATTGCGTGTAAACGCCTGCATTACGGTAAGATACATTATTGGTGTCGAACGAGGTGCCAGCAAGAAGTGTCCTGTAAACAGTGTCTCGGAGGGTGTCGTTCACCGAAATTTCGATGACAAGATTGTGGAAACAGCCGTCCTGCCCGCGGTACTGATATTTGTGCACTCCCCGTTGACGGAAACTGTGGCCGAGAGTGTCGAAACGGCCTCCGGCACAGATGGTGCGGCGCACGGTGTCGCGGATGGTGTCGAGGACAAAGAGATTGATATGCAGTATGCTGTCACAACCCGATGCCGTATGCAGGTGCTGACGGTAGTTGCCCGGCAAGATGTATATCTGGTTGTTCACGACATAGCTCGAACCGGCACAAATAGTATGGTTTATGGTAGAGCGTATGGTGTCGGCCACTGTTATCACAACGGTAAGTATGCTGTCGCAACCACGAGACGTTTTCAGTTTCTGGCGGTAGGTGCCGGCGGCGGTGTACACGCTGTCGTTTATGGTAATGCGGCCGCTTGTGCAGATGGTGTCGTAGATGATACCTCGCAGGGTGTCGCCAACAGCGATATTGATGTGTAGTATGCTGTCGCACCCCGATGCCGTATGCAGGTGCTGACGGTAGCTTCCCGGCAAGGTGTAAGTCTGGCCGTTTACGACATAGCTCGATCCGGCACAAATTGTCTGGCTTATGGTAGAGCGTATGGTGTCGGCCACGGTTATCACAATAGCAAGTATGCTGTCGCAACCCTTTGGCGTCTTCAGTTTTTGTCGATATATGCCTTCGGCGGTGTAAACGTTATTGTTTATCGTCGTGCGGCCGCTTGTGCAGATGGTGTCGTAAATGGTGTCGCGCAGGGTGTCGTTCACCGTAAGGTCGATAACGAGATTGTGCAGGCATCCCGACGAGGTATCGACAAGATACTGAGTGTAAAGACCTTCGTTGTAGTACGGCGGGTAGTTGCGGCCGCTCACCGGAAGGTAGCCCATATATCCGTTGGTGTCGAAACTGGCTCCGGCACACATGTTGTGGTGTATGGTGTCGCGCAGGGTGTCGGTATAGATGGGCGAGAACATCATTGTATCCACAAAAATATCGCAGCCGTTCGAGGAATACACGCTCATCGTAACCACGAACGAAGTGTCGGCACGCCGGTAGGCATAGTTCACCGTGTCGCCTTTAAGGATACGGCTTCCGTCACCGAAATCCCACAACACGCTGTCGTGTGTATATTGCACTTCCGAAGCGAACTCGATGCTACATCCCGCATTGAAATAGTGCTGCACATGGATATCACGGACACGCACGCTGTCCACAGCCATGTCGACAGGACGCAAGGCGGCACCCACCGAATACGAGTACGAGATTGCTCCGCCAATACCATAGACAAAAGCACTGCTCCTCGCCCCTGATAAAACAAAGACACTGGAGTCGCTGGCATTCAACAAAAACACTCCGTAGCAGAGCGACGGCTCTCCCTGCACCACATTCCAAGCATTTAGCCGCGCGCCGCCGCCACACACGATATTCGAGGTGTCGGAGGTATGCACCACAATGTTTATAAAATGGCCTGTCAGACGTTTACCGTAATTCGGCGAGGTGGGCACATTTGTAAGCCTGTTGGTATTAAGCACGGCATAACGCAGACTGTCGGACATCATCTCAACGGGCGTAAGCCATACCATCGACGGGTCTCCCGACCCATTTCCCTGAATAGCGTTACCCACGTTGTACTGATAAACATGCACGGGTTTGTCAGCTTCGTAATATGCCGCGCCTTGCTGCTGTGTCAATGTGTCCTGATAGGTGTTTCCCTTGCGGGGAAAGGTGTGCAGGAGCACCCCGTCCCTATACAGCTTTGTATTATCGTGAAGGGCTATTATTCTTACGATTTCGATCTTGCTCGACGTCTGGCGGCCGAGATAAGTGTTGGTGGCAACAAACTTTTTGCCTGCATAATAAGAAGGATAGGCCTGCTCGTAGATATGGTCGGCAGCAACGGTGTCGGGAATCACCGTCTTTTCGTTGCCCGTAAACACGGCTATTTTTTTACAATTCAACGATTTCACCAACGTTCCCGAAAGGTCTCCTGCGACATTGGCACCTACCGAACGCAGATAAACCGACTGTCCTTTCGACATGCTGAATGTCAGTGCCGTTCCCGCCTGACGCACCGTGTCGGCAAATATGCTTACCGATGGCGTCACACGCACCGTTGTGTTGTTTTCCGTAGCCACAATGGCAATGGAGCTGCGATAGTTCGAGCCATGGAAAACAGGTGGAGGATAAGTCTGGACGACATACTCATCAGCAAGGATAGGTGTCGGGAGCAGAGTTGTGGCATCCAAAGAGTAGTAGCCGAAATTGGTCGACCACACGACAATGGTGTCGGTGGAATAAATCCGCACGCCTTTGTTTTGGGCGTTTATCGACGGATTCCGCAGATACACCCACGAATTGGGTATTGTTATCACACTCAACCTCGAGCCCTGTATATACCTCGTAATGCTGTTCCCTAAAACGGGATTCTCCACAGTTACCGAGCAGGGACGTCCCGTCGCCGAAGCCACATAGATACTGCAATCAACCAGAGAGTCGGGGGAGCCGGGGTTCGGGTTGGGCATAAACACCGCCCAGAACTCCGTACCGTAAGTGGACACTCTGTTCTGCGCCATCGTGCCGAACGAAAAAGATAGCATAACGGCAAGCACGGCCATCCGAAATATCGAACGCCGCAACATGCTGGTTACTTTTATCTCTTTTCCGTTTTTCATCTTCGGTTTCTTTTATCTCAACAACAGTATCGATCCAACTGTCTTCAAAGGTTTACTTGGGTTCGACTTGGTTCTGTAATTAATCACATATACATACGAACCCTCCACACAGTCCTGTCCTTTGTGAGTGCCGTCCCAACTTTCGTTGATGTCGGTGCTGCGGTACACCAGCAAGCCGCCACGGTTGTAGATGCTAATCTCATATTCAATGACGTTGTTGCCTCCAACCCTGAAATGGGTGTTGATGTCGCTGCCTGGGGTGAACACATTGGGCACCCATATATCGCCCCTGCGTATGGGTATTATTCTGTCCGTGCTATCCTCGCAGCCGTTAGTGTTAACCACCTTGAGACGCACTTTCAGCGAGTCGCTCTCTTGCGATACTGTATGCCACACTACCACTTCGTCCCACACCTCTCGCGGCGAAGTCATCGGGTCGTCCTCGTGTAACAGCCAGTAGCGACTTACCACATTGCCGACACTGATATCGGTCATTTTCACCTGTCTGTTGTCTATGTTCAGTTCCTCAGGCTGGACGAGCATACGTGCCTCCACCACCGTGGGCTTGTTCATCACCTTCGACGCCGAGGCAGGACACGCCTTGTAGCGGGGAACACTGTCCACCACCACGGTATAGACGGTGTATTCCATTGGCGACACATAGATGGTAGGGTTGTGCTCCTGACCGACAAGGCTTGGGTCGGGAGGATCCGACGACCAGCTTACTGCATTGCCGTTGGTGACGGCTTTCAGCATAGCAGTGCCTCCGTAGCAGTAATGTCCCGAATCGGCTATCGACAGCCGCGGATAATTCACCACCGTCAGGTTGAGCACCACAATGCTGTCGCAACCGGAATGACCGCGAGTGTTGTGCACATAGCGTCCCGAACTTGTGAGCAGTCGTCCGTTGAAACGATACGCGGAGTCGTTGCAGATGGTGTCGAACAACTCGGTTATCGTCGAATCGCAGAAAAACAGGTGCAAGACAATAGAGCTGTCGCAGCCGTTCACCCCGCGGTCCACCTTGTGGTAATAATCGCCATTGTGGTCGTAAACCGAATCCATAAACCAATAATAGCGGCCGTAAGTGGTGTCATAGACATGCGTCATCGCCGTGTCGAGCACCCGCAGGTGCAGAACGGTGACGCTGTCGCAGCCGTTGGCATCCCAAGTGCTGAACCGGTAAATGCCCTGTGTGTGATAATAAACGCCGTTGAACAGATACCTGTCGCCCTTGCAGATACTCTCGTAGATATGCACCCTGTTGGGATCGGCCACAATGAGGTCTATCACCAGATTGCGGAAACACATCGTTACCGAATCTCTGAAATATTGGGTGTAAAATCCGGTATTATAATAGGTTACTCCATTGGTATCCCAAGTATGTCCCGAGCACACCTCGCGGTGGACGGTGTCGCGGATGGTGTCGCGCACAAAGAGGTCTATCACAAGGTTGTAAAAACAGCTGTCGGGATGACGCAGATGATGGGTGTAATATCCCGTAAAAACATAACTATGTCCGAGGGTGTCGAAACTTGCTCCGGCGCAAATCTCGCGGTAAAGGGTGTCGCGGATGGTGTCGCGGACTTGGAAATCGATCACCAAGTTATAGAAACAGCTGTCGGGATGACGCAGATGGTGTGTGTATATCCCCGAATAGAAATATCTGTGACCGAGGGTGTCGAAACTCCTGCCTGCACACACCTCACGATGGATGGTGTCGCGGATGGTGTCGCGAACAGTCAGGTTTATCACCAAATTGTTGAAACAGCTGTCGGGCTGACGCAGATGCTGTGTATAACGTCCCTGCAGGAAATAGCGGTAACCGTTGGTGTCGAAACTTCTTCCGGCACACACCTCGCGTGTGATGGTGTCGCGGATGGTATCGTGGACAATCATATTTATCACCAAATTGTTATAGCAGCTGTCGGGCTGACGCAGGTGCTGGGTGTACTGTCCCGGCAGGAAATAGCGGTAACCGTTGGTGTCGAAGCTCCTACCGGCACACACATCGCGTGTGATAGTGTCGCGTATGGTGTCGTGGACAATCAGGTTAATCACCAGATTGTGGTAACAGCTGTCGGGGTGTCGCAAGTGCTGGGTATGCATGCCCGGCAGGTAATGACGATATCCGTTGGTGTCGAAACTCTTTCCAGCACATACATAGCGTGTGATGGTGTCGCGAAGGGTGTCGTAAACAACAAGGTTTATCACCAGATTATGGTAGCAGCTGTCGGGCTGACGCAGATGCTGTGTGTGCATCCCCGGCAGATGATGACGATAGCCGTTGGTGTCGAAACTAGCTCCCGCACACACATAACGTGTGATGGTGTCGCGCAAAGTATCGTTAACGGTGAGAATGATGACGAGGTTGCGGTAACAGCTGTCGGCAGAACGCAGATATTGTGTGTAAACCCCTTGTCGGTAATACGGCGGGTAGTTGCGACCGCTTACTGGCATGTAACCCATGTGTCCGTTGGTGTCAAGTTTCGCTCCGGCACAGATGGTGTCGTAAATGGTGTCGCGCAGGGTGTCGTTGACCGAAAGATTGATGACAAGGTTGTGGAAACAACCCGTAGTGGTATCGCGTAGATATTGTGTATAAACTCCTGATTGATAATACGGCGGATAGTTACGACCACTTACAGGACTGCAACCCAGATGACCGTTGGTGTCGAGTTTCGCTCCAGCACAGATGGTGTCGTAAATGGTATCGCGCAGGGTGTCGTTGACCGAGAGATTGATGACAAGGTTGCGGAAACAGCCCGTAGTGGTGTCACGCAGATACTGTGTGTAAACGCCTGACAGATAATACGGCGGATAGTTGTTACCGCTAACAGGACTGCAACCCAAATGTCCGTTGGTGTCGAGCACGGCACCGGCGCAAATTGTGTCACGAATTGTGTCACGAATTGTGTCATTGACAGTTAGGTCTATTACAAGGTTGTGGAAACAGCTGTCTGGAGCACGAAGGTGCTGGGTGTAAACGCCTTGATTGTAGTACGGACCATAGTTCACGCCGCTCACTGGCGAACAGCCCAAATGTCCGTTGGTGTCGAAACGCGCTCCAGCACAAATCACAGGATGGATGGTGTCACGGATGGTGTCGTTCACCGTTAAGTCAATCACAAGATTATGGAAACAGCTGTCGGGGGCGCGCAGGTATTGCGTATAAACGCCTTGATTGTAGTACGGACCGTAATTCACGCCGTTCACGGGCGAACAGCCCAAGTGCCCGTTAGTGTCGAAACGGGCTCCGGCACAAATAACTGGGTGTATGGTGTCGCGTATCGTATCGCTGACAGTCAAGTCGATAACCAAATTGTGGAAACAACTGTCGGGAGCGCGAAGGTGCTGTGTATAAATGCCCTGGTAGTAGTACGGACCGTAGTTCACACCGCTCACGGGCGAACAACCCATATGTCCGTTGGTGTCAAAACGCGCTCCGGCACAAATCACAGGATGGATAGTATCGCGAATCGTATCGTTCACCGTCAAGTCGATAACCAAATTATGGAAACAACTGTCGGGGGCGCGCAGGTGCTGTGTGTAAACGCCCTGATTGTAGTACGGACCGTAGTTCACGCCGCTCACGGGCGAGCATCCCAAGTGTCCGTTGGTATCATAACGCGCACCGGCACAAATGACCGGCTGTATGGTATCACGAATAGTGTCGTTCACTGTTAGGTCAATCACCAAATTGTGGAAACAGCTGTCGGGGGCGCGCAGGTGTTGGGTGTAAACGCCCTGATTGTAGTACGGGCCGTAGTTCACTCCGCTTACAGGACTGTAGCCGAGATGTCCGTTGGTGTCGTAACGCGCTCCGGCACAAATCACAGGATGAATGGTGTCACGGAGAGTATCATTCACAGTCAAATCAATAACCAAATTATGGAAACAGCTGTCGGGGGCGCGCAAGTGCTGTGTGTAAGCACCTTGAACATAGTACGGCGGATAGTTGCGGCCGCTCACCGGACTGTAGCCCAGATGTCCGTTGGTGTCGAAACGTTCTCCCGCACAAATCACTGGATGGATGGTGTCGCGAAGAGTGTCGTTCACCGTCAAGTCGATAACCAAATTATGGAAACAGCTGTCGGGGGCACGAAGGTGCTGGGTGTAAACGCCCTGAACATAGTATGGCGGATAGTTGCGGCCGCTCACGGGACTGTAACCCAAATGTCCGTTGGTGTCGAAGCGCGCTCCCGCACAAATAACGGGATGGATGGTGTCGCGAAGAGTGTCGTTCACCGTCAAATCGATAACCAAATTATGGTAACAGCTGTCGGGGGCGCGAAGGTGCTGCGTGTAAACACCCTGCACATAGTACGGCGGATAGTTGCGGCCGCTCACTGGACTGTAGCCGAGATGTCCGTTGGTGTCGAAACGTGCTCCAGCACAAATAACGGGATGTATTGTATCGCGAAGAGTGTCGTTCACCGTCAAATCGATAACCAAATTGTGGTAACAGCTGTCGGGGGCACGCAGGTGCTGCGTGTAAACGCCCTGCACATAGTATGGCGGATAGTTGCGGCCGCTCACAGGACTGTAGCCAAGATGTCCGTTGGTGTCGAAACGTGCTCCGGCACAAATAACGGGATGGATGGTATCGCGGAGGGTGTCGTTGACATGCAAATCTATTATCAAATAATAATAATGCATCGTCAGGCTATCCAACAGATACTGAGTATAGACACCTGTGTTATAGTATTTTACGCCATTGGTATCGAGATTTGCTCCGGCACATATTGTGCGTTTTAAGGTATCGCTTACGGTAATAAATATCACCAGATTGCGGGCACAATTGGTTGCCGAATCTCTCAGATGCTGGACATAAACGCCTGTATATTGGTATCTTACATTGTTGGTGTCGAAAAATTCGCCGGACCTCAGTGTTCTATAGATAGTATCGCGGATGGTGTCGTTCATCGTAATATTCACCACATAGTCGTGGAAACAGCTGTCGGCATCGCGAAGATACTGCTTATACACTCCCGGTTGTGTGTAAGAGGTGCCGTTCACGACAAATACCGAGCCCGGACAAATCGTCTGTCGCACCGTATCCCGCAAAGTATCGTTCACCCTTAAGTCTATCACCAAATCAAGGAAACAACCCGTTGATAAATTACGAAGATACTGAGTATAAACACCTTGCATGTAATACGGTGGATAATTGCGGCCGCTCACAGGACTGTAGCCGAGATGTCCGTTGGTGTCCAATTTTGCACCTGCACATATTACTTGGCGGATGGTGTCGCGCAACGTATCGTTCACCGTAAGTATCACAACCACAGTACTGTCGCAATTGTTTATCGTAGAATAATGCTGCGGGTAGACGCCCGACAGGACATACGAGCTGTCGCCGATGTTGTAAGTGCCGCCGGCACAAATCTCAGGCCTTATGGTATCCCTGAAGGTGTCATTTACCATCAAGAAAATCACCAAGTTATGATAACAACCTGTTGCCGTGTCGCGGAGATATTGTGTGTACACCCCCCTATTCGAGTATGGTGGATAGTTGCTCCCGCTTACCGGCATATAGCCGTGATGTCGGTTGGTGTCGAAGGTCTCTCCCGCACAGATCACAGGATAAATCGTATCCCGCAGCGTGTCGTTCACCGTCAGAAATATCACCAAATTGTGGAAACATCCCGTGGCGGTATCTCTAAGATATTGTGTATAAACACCTTGATTGTAATAAGGCGGATAGTTCCGTCCGTTCACCGGAAGGTAACCCTTATGTCCGTTGGTGTCGAAGGATGCTCCCGCACAAATCGTATCATAAATGGTATCGCTAAGAGTATCAAGAACATGCAGAACCAACGCCAACGTACTGTCACAACCATAAATGGTGGAAAAAGAGTGGGCAAGGATGGTATCTCCTGCCCCTAAATTCGTATAAACACGACCATAATACTCGTACGACGATCCCGCACACACAGTGTCGTACGAAAGCACCAAAAACGAATCGGGAATAGTAACATGCAGATTGACAACACTATCACAACCGAGTGTCGTCATCAAATTAAAAATATAATCTCCCTCTATAATGACAGACCCGGGCGGGAACATATAGGAGTATTTGCCCGGATGTCCGGTGCACATTGTGTCGTAAATATCGATATAGAAGGTGTCGTTGAATGTCAAATCCAAAATCGATTTGTTCCAACATGAGTTTCCATCGCTCTGCCATTTGACCACATACTTACCCGTTGTAGCATAAGTAACACCCTCATAAACAAAACCTTGACCTTTGCACAGACTATCCAAGACTATCGAATCGCGGAGCATGGTGTCGAAAAAGAAAGTGTAACGCACCAAACTGTCAGGCCCCGAAGGTCGCGGATACCTGACGATTATAACTGTATCCACAGTCACTGAAATATCTGTATAGCCTCCAAACCAATCATCCTCAATTTCAACCGACAAAGATGTGCCGGCACAAGCATGAATTACTGAATCAGGAGTATAGCGTGGCTGCTGAGCGAAACTCTTTCCGCCAAACATCAAAACAGCAACAAAAAGGAGCATCCGCACAACAGATGCAGTCTTGCCAAAGATTTTGCAATTATTGCTTCCTTTTATCGCCATTTTCTCTACGAATTGACTATCTTACTTAACAGAATAAAATTGCAAATATACGTTTTTTTTCCCTAACAATCAAACATTTCCACAAAATTAACACATAAAAAAAGACCATTGAATCACTGCGGAATCCAACAATCTGATATTACGACCGTTACATGATTTAACAAAATCTTGTAAAACAGTCCAAAATCGCTTTATGTCAGTCTGTTAAATGGCTAATTGTTGTATTTGAACTCGTCGAGGTCGCGGCGTTCGCGTTTTGTGGGACGTCCCGTGCCTCTGTCGCGACGTTCGAAATTGTACTGCCTTATCATCTGGATACGCTCGTACTCCTCGGCGGGGGTGAGGTCGTTCATGAAGTCGGGGACCAGCTTAGCCCCTACCCTATTGCCGAGCAACGCCTTCACTTCCACCACCTTATGCAGCTGTTCGATGGTTATCTCGTACACCTCGCCCACTTTCACGTCGTGCGACGACTTAACCGGCACGCCGCCAAGCTTCACCTTGCCTGCCCTGCACGCCTCTGCCGCCTGCGATCGGGTTTTGTACAACCGCACCGCCCAAAGCCACTTGTCTATTCTAACCTCTTCTGTCATAATTCTTTACTCTGTATATTCCAATCGCACATTGTCCACCCAAAGCACGTTCTCCAAATTGCCGCAGTATGCTCCCTGACTGGTGGAGGTTATCATCAGAATGGCGTGAGTGGGTTTGGCATCGGCCTCGGCCCATGCGTTCTCGTCGATTTTCACCAGCTTGCCTTTTTTGTTCTTGGCGTAGAAACAGCGGTCGTGGTCCTTGCCGATAAGTCCCATATAGGGTTTGTAACCTGCTGTTTTAGAGGCATCGCCGTAAATCATCGGGATGCGGAAGTTCTTCACCCAGCCCTGACTGGATTGTCTGATATAAGTCCACGCCGTGCCTACACGTTTGGCGGTGATATTGCCTTTCTCGTCCTCGGTGCGACTCTGCAAAATCAGGAACATCTCGGCAGGGTCGTCGCCCTTGTAGGTGGATTTGCTGGTGCTGGTGCAACGGGTTATGATGCAGCTTTTCGAGATATTCGCCTTGTAGTCGAGAACCAGCGCCGAGGGCCTTTGGGTGAAGGGCACACCCCAGTTCATATTTTTGTACGGGGTGCGCACGTTGCTGATAGGCTCAATGTTGTGTCCCCAGAAGATACTTCCTCCTGCGAGTACCTCAACGTCCACCAGACCAATCACTTTGCACGAGGCAAGACGGTTCACAAGCTTCACGCAATATCCTGTGGGACCTTTTTCGGGCGTTACCGAGACACTTGTCTTGACCACCCCCGCCACTTTGGCATAGGCGTTGGCAGTGCCCCAGATAGAGGTGGACCTTAGCACCTGATTGCCTTTGATGGTGTCCGTTTTGCCGATGTCGTATATACGACGCGTGTTGCCGCCAAGCAGAAACGACTCCTCGATGTCGCGAACTATCCACTGCTCGAAATCGCCGTACGACACACGTTTCAAGGTCTGCGAAAAGAGCGGGGTTTGCACGACAAACGCCAACAAAGCGGCGACAAGCGCTGTTTTCTTTGCTATTTTGTTCATTTGAATTTTCTCCATAATTTCATCACGCACCAGTGTGGCAGGGCGTTCACCGCACCCGGCGCTATGTGGTTGATAAATCCTGGCGTTACGCACCGCCGTTTGCAGAACAAAGCTCGCAGAGCTGATTTAACGAGTCTCCGAGGGGTACGCATCACGCCAAGACGGACTGCCAATTTCTGTTTCTGCTCGCTGAGGTTGTACAAAGGCGTTGCCACAGCGCCCGGACACACTGCCGTTATGCCCACGTCGTAGTGTTTCAGCTCGAAAAACATCGACTTTGTGAAACTACGCAGATAGGCTTTGGTGGCGGCGTAGAAAGTCAAGCCCGGAGCGGGAATCTTGGCCGCCATCGACGACATGTTGAGGATGTATCCGCAACGGCGTTTCTTCATCTCTTCGGAGAAAAGCAACGTCAGTCGGGTGGGTGTTTCGATATGCAGAAGGCGCATTTTCTCGCCTTTGGCGAAGTTCTGTTCGCTCTGCTCCTCAAAAAAGAACATCCCGGCGTTGTTAACCAAAATATTGATTTCCAAATTGTTCTGCCGACAATAGTCGAACACCTCCTGTGCGGCGGTTGTCGATGCAAGGTCTTTGTACAAAAAGTATGTCTGCACCCCGAACTGGGTGTGCAAGTCGGTGGCCACAGGCTCCAGACGTTCTTCTTGGTTGCTGACTATCAGCACGTCGCAGCCCAACGCAGCCAGCTGACGGGCGTACTCCAAGCCCATACCGGAGGTGGCTCCCGTCACCAATGCGGTGCAAGTCCCTCCACGTAAGGCTTTTATACGTTCAACGGCTTTCTTGGGCCTCATCGCTACATATTGATGTAATACGGCAAACGGGCCTGCAACGGATCGGAGTCGCAGAGTTTCTCTATATCGCTGAAAAAGCGGTATTTGCCGTATTGAGTGGGCAACAGCACTTTAGCGCGCGCATCCTCGTCGGTCATATTAAACATCTCCATAAGGGTGCTCGGGGCTTCGGGATACACTTTTACGGAATATTTCGTGATACCTGCCCTTTCGGCGGCTATTGCCAATGCCACGTCGATGCCGCCAAGGGTATCCACCAGTCCCAGCGCCAGAGCGTCGCGACCAGTCCACACACGTCCGCGGGCGATGCTGTCCACATAATTCACGTCAAGGCCACGGCCTTCGGCCACACGACCGATGAACACTTTGTAGAAATCCTCCACGTTTTTCTGCATCAAAGCCCTCGACTCGGTGGAGAGAGGACGCATAACGGAGAGTGCCGACGAGTTACGGTTGGTATTCACGGTGTCGAAAGTGAGGCCTATCTTGTTTTTCAGCATGGTGCCTATCTCCGGCAGCATGGCGAACACACCTATCGAGCCGGTGATGGTGGTGGGCTGCGCCACTATGTAGTCGGCATAGCACGAAATCTCGTACCCTGCCGAAGCTGCGAGGTCGCCCATCGAAACGATGAGGGGCTTTTTCTCCTTGGCACGCACCACCGCGTCGGTGATGGCTTCGGAAGCGAGCACTGCGCCGCCGGGGGAGTTTACGCGCAGCACTATGGCCTGCACGTCATCGTCATTGGCAGCCTCGTCGAGAGCTTTCACCATATTGGTGGAATACACTCCCACGTCGTAGCCTTTGCCAGTCTGCACTTCGCCTTCGGCATAAACCACGGCAATCTTCTTGCCCGACATCTTTTTATCTGTGGGATAATTAGAAACACTCACAAAATTCAGTTTGGAAACGGATTTTACCTTGTCGATTTGCTCCACCATAAGCTCTTTCACATCGTTTTCGAAACCAAGCTCGTCAACAAGTCCGGCGTTGAAAGCGTCGTCAGCCATGAATGCCGAAAGATTGTCGGCCAGATAGTTGAGCGAATCCACGGGGATGTCACGCGCCTCCGACATCTGCGGCAGAACTTCGTTCCAGATGCTCTTGATGTAAGTGCGTATCTGTTCGCGGTTGGCCTCGCTCATCTTGTTCATGGTGTACATCTCACCGGCACTCTTGAAAGCGTTGCTGTTGGGACGGATAAGGTCCACCTTCACGTCGAGTTTGTCGAGCATGTCTTTAATGAACATCGCCTCGGCGGCAATGCCGGTAAACTCCACCATTCCAGAGGGGTTGAGGAAAATCCTGTCGGCGACGGTGGCAAGGTAATACGATTTCTGCGAATAGCTGTCGGAATAAGCATATACGAACTTGCCGCTCTCCTCCTTAAACTTGGCCAGGGCGTTGCGCAACTCCTGCGTGGTGGCCCAGCCTGCGCTGTAGGCAAGACCGTCTTTAAGGTAGATACCTTCTATCTTCTTGTCGGTGGCGGCTTTGTCGATAGCCGCAAGTATGGTGTTGAAACCCACTGTCTTCTGGTCGAAAAGCAGTGATTCCACGGTGGTGGTTTCCCTTTCGGTGAAAGGCTTGGAAAGGTCGATGGTAAGCACCGAATGTTTCTTGACAGGTTTTTCGGTACTGCTGCCCAACGACAACACAAACAAAACCATCATAATTCCCGAAAGTATCGAGAAAACCACCGATGCCAAAAGCACTCCCAATCCGGAGGCAAGCACCATCTTAAAGAAATTGTTTTTCATATTATTAATTGTTTATCAGTGAACTGTGATTAATGAAATTCCGTTCCGAATTCCGGACTAGAAAATCACAGTTTTTCCAAAAAGTTTGTAACGTTTGTTTCGATGCGTTTGGCGGTGTCGTCAGACTCTGATTTCACGAACTTCTCCCCTACTATCTTCTCGTAAAGCTCGATATATCTGTCTGTTACCTGATTCACGAATTCGGGTGTCATTTCGGGGACTTTCTGTCCTTCCTTGCCTTGGAAACCGTTCTCCATAAGCCATTCGCGCACGAATTCCTTGGAGAGCTGTCGCTGTTTCTCGCCGTTTTTCAGACGTTCTTCGTAGCCCTCGGCATAGAAATAGCGCGACGAGTCGGGGGTGTGTATCTCGTCGATGAGGAAGATTTTTCCGTCCTTTTTGCCGAACTCATATTTGGTGTCAACGAGTATAAGTCCCTGTTTGGCAGCCATTTCGGTACCGCGTTGAAACAGTGCGCAGGTATATTTCTCCAGTTGTTCGTAGTCCTCTTTGCTCACAAGTCCCTGACGGATAATCTCTTCCTTGGAGATATTCTCGTCGTGACCTTCGTCGGCCTTGGTGGTGGGGGTGATTATGGGCGAGGGGAATTTCTGGTTTTCCACCATGCCTTCGGGCAGCGGCACACCGCAGAGAGTGCGTTTGCCGGCCTTGTATTCGCGCCACGAGCTGCCAGCAAGGTAGCCGCGTATCACCATCTCCACTTTGAAAGGCTCGCAGCAATAGCCCACCGTAACCATCGGGTCGGGGGTGGCAATTTTCCAGTTGGGGAGTATGTCGGCGGTGGCGTCGAGGAACTTGGAGGCTATCTGGTTGAGCACCTGACCTTTGTAGGGGATGCCCTCTGGGAGCACCACGTCGAATGCCGAGATGCGGTCGCTAACCACCATGGCAAGATATTTGTCGTCGATATTGTAAACGTCTCTCACTTTACCCACGTAGAGACTTTTCTGTTTTGGAAAATGGAAATTTGTTTTAACTACTGCTTTCATGGTATAGAAATATTTATTTGTCTGAATCTAATTGTTTTGCAAAGAAAGTAAAATTCACCTTGCCGTAGTGGCGCTGCTGCCAGAAACGGGGGTGCTCCTCGAAGTTGTGCTCCTTGGGATGCTCGAGGATGAAAATGCCGTCGTCGGTCAGGATGTCCTTCTCGAAAACGAGGTCGGGCAACTTGGGCAGGTCGGGCGAAGCGTATGGCGGGTCGGCGAAGATGATGTCGAATTTCTTGTAGGCGCGTTTCAGCAGGTCGAACACGTCGGCGCGCACCACGTGCATGTTCTCCACACCGAATTTCTGTGCGCAGCTTTTCATAAAGTCCACGCACTTGGGATTTATCTCAACAGCGGTAACCTCCTTGGCACCCCTCGAAACGAACTCCAGCGACACGGCTCCCGTGCCGGCAAAGAGGTCCATCACCGCACAATCCTCGTAATCCACGTAGTTGTTGAGGATGTTGAACAGGCTCTCGCGGGCCATGTCGGTGGTGGGACGCACCGGAAGCTCCTCCTTGGGCTCTATGCGCCGGCCTCTAAGGGTTCCGCTGATGATACGCATAGGTCAGTTGATGGTTAGGGCGTATTTGTAGATATGCACACGGCGAAGAGCATCGTCATCGATGACGACGGGACGGCCGGTGTTCAAGCCTAATTTGGCGAAGAAGGGACGCATCTGCTGGTAGCGTTCTTTGTCCACCTGTCCCGAAAGCATCACTTCGGCCATATCTTTGCGCAGTTGCATATTGCGTATCACACTGAGTATCACGAACTCAGCATCGGCCGTGGAGGTGCAGGAGAAGGTATTTGTCATCAGCAGACGCTGTTCCGAAAACACTGCCACGTCGATATAGCCCTGACGCAGATTTGCAGCCATAACGGGGTTGCCCTTGCTCCTGTCAGCAATATGCGAACTTTCGGCAAGCACGGTGTGCTGACAGCGGTGTTTCATCTTGGGAGCAAGGATTTTCAATGCCGGGACCATAATGCTGTCGGTAACGAACAGACAGTAGGCCTGCATCTTTTCGGAGTACTCCACCTTGATTTCGTCTTTCGGGTCGAGAGTGCAAACCAACTCGAGACACTGCCTTTCCGTGCCTTTCTTATAAAGGTGTTCGGGAATCAGAGTAAATTTCGCCACAGGCTCTATGACCTCCGTTTCGGCGAACAACGGCAGATTCAACGACAGTTTGCCGAAAATCTCGCGCAGCTGCATGAGCACCGCCGCCACCGACTTGGGCGTATCGCAATCCACATCGCCGATGGCAAGCAACTTGCCGCTGAGCGATATTACGGAAAAAGAAAATCCATTTGCTGAAAGACAAATGGATAATTTCTTGTCGCCGTCCTGGATACGAGTATCCGAAGTAATAAAACTATTTACTTTGTACGACATCAGTTTTGGTTTTTATTCGAAGTTGCCGTCGGTGATGGGCTCGTCCATACTACCGACTTTCCAGCCGGCATATTTGCCCGAAACACGTTCTATATCGGCAATCTTGTTTATCACGGATTGTTCGTCGAGGTCCCAGAGCAGGTCTATAAGGTCCACTTTAACCTCGAACACAGGCACTTGGAAACCGCCACGTTCCACCATTCCGGCATTGGAGGTGAATTCCAGACGGGGTTCACCCTCTTTGGCTTTCACGGGGACGTATTTGAGTTCACGCAGCTCCTGGTCGGTGAAATCAACGGTGTCGCCCTGCATAGTAACTTTATAGAGTTTTTTCTCATCTCTCAGTTTCTGGATGGGGTTCATATACACTGTATCACGACGCATCAGGCCTTGTTTCATAGCTTCGGCCTCTGTCATATCTTCGGGTATTTCGCCAAGAGTCTGTTTCTTAACCACAGGCTGTTTGCCCTGCTGCAAGTCGATGACGAGGGAATCCAAATCGGCGGCATAACGGCCGTAAACGGTTTTGTGGGCTTCCTGCAAAGTACGGATGGCTTTGAGTTTCTCAGCACAAGCGTCGCGACGGGCGTTGCACTCGTCCTCAAAACGCATGGGGGTTATTATACTCATATAAACCAAAATGGCCAAAATAACAATTGGCACGATTAGGACTATTCCAATAACTTTTCCTGCTTTCATTTTGTTATTCTTTGTGTTATACTTATTTTATACTTTTTTTTCTTTTATTTTTGTTGTGCAAATATACGCAGTTTTTTTCAATTTTTGGCCTGCGAGCCGTTATTTTTTTAAACTTTTATCTCAAATAGATGATTTTCAACGCATTAATTTTATCAATCCTGCTCAAGATGATGTACTTCCACCTTGCAACCTGCCTGTTCGGCGATGATTTTTGCAGTTTGTTCGGCGCAATACACCGAGCGGTGCTGTCCGCCAGTACAGCCGAAGTTCACCTGCAGGTTGGCGAAACCCCGTTGCTGATAGCGTCTTACGGAGTTCAGCACCATCTTGGCGGCGTTTTGGATAAATTCCTCAACCTCAGGTTCCTTTTGCAGGAATTCTATCACGGGCTGGTCCTTGCCGGTGTAACATTGGTACTGCGGGTAGCGTCCGGGGTTGGGCAGGGCGCGGCAGTCGAACACAAAGCCGCCGCCGTTGCCGTTTTTGTCGTTAGGCAGCCCGCGTTTGTACGAAAAGCTGTTCACCGTAACGGTGAGCGGAGTGCCGTTGGCCGCAGTCATGATGCTTTTCAGCTCCTCGCTCTCTAGCAGCGATTGCAACACACGGCACAGCTCGGGAGTCTCCAAAAGCAACGACGTATCCTGTAAAAGAGTGGCCAAATTGCCGAGGGCCGGGGCTATGCTTTTCACAAAATGCTCCTTGCCTTCGTACAGACCGCGGTAGCCGTAGGCACCCATGGCCTGCATTATACGCAGCAGCACGAATTTATTGAAGGTGTGTTGGAAGGATTCGTATGTGGGTGCGATTTTTTTGTCGTGCTGAGAGTAGAAATATTTTGCCAGACGCTGCCGCACCTCGTCGGGGATTTCGGCCTTGGCGTCGTAGAGCAGCGAGGCGATGTCGTAGTATGGCGAGCCTTGGCGTCCGCCCTGATAGTCGATGAACCAAACCATTTTGGCTAATATCATTAAGTTGCGCGACTGGAAATCGCGGTAGAGGAAATAGTTGCTGTCGCAAGCCGAAAGCTCGTCGGCGAAATGTTGGAAATCGTCCTCCAACAGCTGTTCGTCGAAGGGGATATGTGCGAGTTTCAGGAAGTCGTATTTGAAATAGTTGAGGTCCCACAGCATCGACTGCCGGTCGAAAGCCTCACGGGGATAGGCGTGGGAGAAGTCGATCAACGCGCCAAGTTTCTGCATCCGCACAAGTCCTTGTATAGCAAGCTTGTACATCTTCTCCAACTCATCATCGAAGCCAAGTCCGGCATTGCGTTTCTCCACAACGAGGTCGTAGAGGGTGCGGTTGCCCAAATCCAGCTGAAGATAAGTCTTGCGGTCGGGGGAGATGGCATAGAGTTCGGGCACGGCGACTTTATTTTCCCAAAAGAAGTCGGAATAGTAGAAAAAGGCCTCGTTTTCGCGCACGTCGTCGTTGACGGCGGCGATGCAGGTCTGGCGTTTGCCTTTCAGACGGTAGTATTTGCGTGCCGAGCCGTGCGCCGAGATGGGTTCGACTTCGATGCAGGGCTCGCCTGCCCACTGTTGGAACAGTTTTTCCATCGTTCGGTTATTTTTTTGTACGCTTAATCAGCACCACTATGGAGCCTGCCAGTCCCACGGCGACGAAAAACAGGGTGAAAAGCGGGAATTTCAGCGGCACCCATTCGTCGAGCTTCACGCCGATAAACACGCACACCAGCACTATGGCCACCAGTTCGAGGCCAAGTCCCGAGTACTCGGCGTAGCTGCGCAGAGGCGATTTCTTGTTTTTGTCGTCGGACATCGGCGAAAGCGGGAAATGTTAGTTCTCGCTGTTTTCGACTACGGGTTCGGGCTCGGAATAGCTATATCTGTCCGAAGGCATATCCTGATACATCTTGCAGGTACCCACGAACTGTGCGCCGGGCTCGATGGAGAGCTTATTTATAACGATGTCGCCCTTTACCACGGCGGTGGCATGCAGGCAGAGAAGTTCCTTCACCGTAACATTGCCGCACACATTTCCTATGATGTTGGCGTTTTGACAGACAATATTGCCACGCACGTTGCCATTTTCACCCACCACCAGCTTGCCGTCCAAAACGATGTCGCCTTCGAGTGTGCCGTCCATACGAAAATCTCCAGAGGCTTTTATATTACCTTTAATTTCAGTGCCTTGCGAAATTGTATTGATAGCACCTACTCCTACTGTTTCCGATATTTTTGCCATTGTATTATGTTGTTTTTTATTCTTTTTTTGATAATTTGGAAATTGCAAATTTACGATTATTTTACGAAATTACAAAACTTTTTTTCCACCACACGTATATCTTCCCTTTGACACAAAAAAACAGAGGCCGCAAAAACGGGCCTCTGTATGTTTCATATCTTTGTCGTTTACAAATCGTCGCGTATAAGGCGCACGGTACGTCCGTGGCTTCTTCCGTGTGTGAGTCCCGGTCCCACAAATAAACCGCCATATTTTACATCATCACCAAAATAAAGACCATGGGCATTTTTTTCGTCATAACTTGTTGACGACCAATAGGATCCGTTCCGAAGAACATAACTAACGTTTGTGCCGACACGATTGCCTGCGGCAGGCAGGAACACCATACCATTATCTTCCAACAGCTGAAAATCAGAGAGTGTGATAACATTGACAGTGTAATCTACCGCACCTATATTCACACTATTAATCGTATAAATGTCAGGATCCCAGTCGTCGGGGAACAACAGCAACCCTTTGACGCCGTTCACAATAGCCTTGGCATAACGTGCCCCCGATGGTGTGGAACGCAGTGTGAACAGATAAACCCACTCGTCGTTGGTCGGGGTGCGCCATGTGCCCGGGGCGTCGGTAACTCCCGTTGACGGATTGTAGATTTCGTTGTTAATTCCCCAGTCCGCATAGGCATAAGCCCCTGTGAGATTGTTGGTATAATCGAGTCCCGGACGATAGTCTACGTCATTTGTGCTCTTCGACCCAGGACTGTAGCTATAGGTGCCGCTGTTCCACCCGCTTGTTCCAAAGCCAAAGAGGTCTAACCAACCCTTATAGCTGTGATTATGCTTTGTATTGCTGCACTTGGCAGTAGGATCGCCATTTTCGCCATATACATTACCATCGGTAAGATCGCCAACAAAATTCCACTGGTGCTCGGCAAAACGGAATATGCCCGTTTCTGTACCGCCTCCAGCGACAGCATGTGAAGTGGCTGTGGTTCCTCCATTGGTGTAACTCCACTGCAGATTGCCGGGCGAGAAGGTGACTTTATGCAGAGGATCTATGCTGAACAGCGCCGGATGATCCTCATCGAATGAGATACCGCTTATCGATGTGTTATATACGTGGTTTCTTACAGTTGTGAGCGAAGAAATTTTCTTTGTGGTACATTTTTCGTCGGTATTGTATATTTTCAATGTGAGGTTGCCCGAAGTGATGGCTGGCAAAAGCACATAAACCACGGCACCGCCGGCAATGTCGATGTAACTGTTTGTACCGTCGGAGAGGGAGACGTAGAGACTGCCGATGGCGGAAGCGTCGTTGGTAAAGTCTAAGGTATTGTCCACATCAAAGTCGCCCGACAATTTGGAGGTTGTGCTCGTAAACTCCAGGCGGCTGGCGTGGGTGTTGGATGCACTGGTAGCAGCCGTAAGAGTGATACGCAACACTGTGCATAGGTTTTTCATATAGAAATGCGGCTGTGTTCCCGGCTCTATCGACGCATAAGCCGCCATATAGTTGTAACCGTTAAGCGGGCGAACGTCAGAATTGAAGGTTTGCACTACCGGCAATGATACCGTTAGCAAAGTTTCCTGAAACTCTTCGGGTATTTCGCTGACGTAATCCCCTGCCAAAGTGGTGGGATAAACAGCCCAATAAATCTCCTTGGTTGGATCTGAGATGGAACTGATACCATATGTAGTTCCTTCGAAACGAGCATCCACACCGCCTCCCATGCCGCTTTCGTCAATATACATTCCGTTGACATTGAGTTTGTCGCCCGCTGACCATTTCACTTTGAAAGCATCGGCATAATCAAAATAAGCCTTGTCGGCGATTGGAAGAGTGGCATCGGCTGAAATACAACGCTTTACACCGGCACGGTATAAAACCTGTGGATCATTGAACAAGTCCTTGCTACAGGAGCAAAATATTATGATTATCAGACTTGAAAAAAGTATTTTTTTCATCACTATTTATATCTTTTCGCTTTGTTATTATTATATATCGAACTATGTATCAAATACTTGTGTAAATATTTATCACATTTTTGATTTTGCAAATTTACACTTATTATTTCATTTTACAAAATAATTCTTTAGTTTTCATTTTTTTATAACAATAATTAGCATTTTTTCATATTTTTCGACATCCCTCTCGAACCAGTTTTTTTTGCAAAATCAGTTATTTTCGCTACCTTTGCAAAAACAAAAAACACTACAAAAATGGCATCAATACACCTGCGAGCCCTTGAACCTGAGGACATTGAGAGCATGTACCGCTGGGAAAACGACGAAACGCTGTGGACCACGAGCAACACCTACGCGCCCTTTTCCAAGCACGTGCTTACACAATATATTATAGAGTCGCAACGCTTCGACATACAAACTTCCAAAGAGCTGCGGCTCGTGATAGAGTCCGACGGACATACCGTGGGCTGCATCGACCTGTTCAACATCGACATTTTCAACCACCGTGCCGAGGTGGGGATATTGATAGACAAGGCCTTCCGCAACAAGCAATACGCCACTTCGGCCCTTGTGGCTCTCTGCAATTATGCCAAGAAACACCTGCAGATGCACCAGCTCTGCGCCGAAATCCTTTCACAGAACGACATTTCGCTGCGATTGTTCGAAAAATGCGGCTTCGCGCACACCGGGACAAAAAAGGACTGGTATTTCGAAAACGGGAAGTACGAGGATGTGGAAGTGTTTCAAAAACTGCTGTAAATGGCTTTTTCACAGCCACTTACCACACCAAGCAAGATTTTTGTCCCGCACATTGTTTTTTTTCGTAAATTTGCCAACTGAAAAACCGTCACAAAAATAAACGTAAAACATTATGATACAACGCATTCAATCATTCCTTCTGGTGCTCGCCCTTGTGGGATTTGTGCTTCTTTTCCTTTTCCCCACAGCCACCTATGAGGCAACCGACAGCGTAGGAAACATTACAACTTCGGAACTTAACCTTATAAAAAAGAGCGGTCCTTCCGAAGGCTCTGAGATTGGAGACCTCAGCAAATCTTTTATGCCACAAAACTCCATTCTGCTCATGGCCCTCGCAATCATCCTCGGCATCGGCACTTTGGTGAGCATTTTCATGTACAAAAACCGCATACGCCAGATGAGGTTTGTGTCGTTTCTGGCACTTGTCAACCTGCTGTATATCGGTTTGATGTTCCTCTCCACCATCCCCGACGGGGAAAAGGTACTTGCCAACCTCGGCGCCGTTGCAACCACCTATTCAATAGGGACTTACGTGCCACTGATTACCATCGTTCTGATAGTGATAGCCCAACGCGCCATCCGTCGCGACGAGATGAAAGTACGTGCCGCCGACAGAATAAGATAACGCATTAACACTCAGTTTGTTGCAAAATAAATTAAAATAATAGCATTTTTTTTTGCACACATAAAAAAATATCATTATTTTTGCATCACGAAAAAAATAATCAAAAAATAAACTAACACATTAAAACACAATGAAAAAAGTAACATTATTTTTAGGAAGCGCACTGTTTGTTGCAGGTATGATGTTCTCCTGCGGTAACAACAATGCTGAAGCTGTTGAAGAAGACACCACAGCTACCGAAGAAGTAACCGCTGAAGAAGCTCCTGCTCCCGAAGCCGCTGCTCCTGTTGCAACCAGCAAAGAAGAAATTCTGAGCAAAGCCCGCGAAGCCGGCCAGGCAAAATGCAACTGCTACAAAACCGACGCCGCTTCTGTTGAGAAATGCTTCCAAGCTATCCTCGACCAGACCTACGCAGCTTACAAAGACGACGCTGATTTCCAAGCTGAAATGAAAGCCGAGTACAACCGCTGCATCAAGGGTAAAGTAAACGAAGCTGCCAAAGACGCTACCAACAAAGCTGTTAAAGCTGGTGCCCAAGCCGCTTCCGAAGCCGCTACCGACGCTCTGAAAAACCTCGGTAAATAATTAATGATTTACTTATCGTAAAAAAAGACAGGCCGTCTGCCTGTCTTTTTTTATAGTTTTACGCCCGAACAAAATGCCAACAATACTCGCCATTGAATCGTCGTGCGACGACACCTCGGCCGCCGTGCTGCGCAACGACCGTCTGCTGTCGAACACCATAGCCAGTCAGGAAGTGCACCGCCAATACGGAGGCGTGGTGCCGGAGTTGGCCTCACGTGCGCACCAACAGAACATCATACCCGTGGTCGACGGCGCCATACGCAACGCCGGCGTGATGAAAAACGAAATCGATGCGGTGGCCTTCACCCGCGGTCCCGGACTGCTGGGCTCGCTGCTGGTGGGAGTGTCGTTTGCCAAGAGTTTCGCACAGGCCATGGGCATACCGCTGATAGAGGTGAACCACCTGCAAGCCCATGTGCTGTCGCATTTCATCAAAGAGAACGACGACAGCGAAGTGCCGCAGTTCCCCTTTATCTGCCTGCTGGTGTCGGGAGGACACACACAGATAATACTGCTGCGCGACTATTTCGACATGGAGATTTTGGGCAACACCATCGACGATGCGGCAGGCGAAGCCATCGACAAAGCCGCCAAAATTATGGACCTCGGCTACCCGGGCGGACCCGTGATAGACCGTCTGGCCAAGGACGGCGACCCGCTGAAATTCACCTTCGCGCAGCCCAATATCCCCGACTTCAACTACAGCTTCAGCGGGATAAAGACGTCTTTCCTCTATTTCCTCCGCGACCAGCTGGCCTCTAACCCCAACTTCATAGCCGAAAACCAAGCCGACCTCTGCGCTTCGATACAGCACACCATCGTCTCCTTCCTGCTGAAAAAGCTCACCAAAGCCATGCACAAGACAGGCATACGTCAGGTGGCAGTGGCAGGAGGAGTGTCGGCCAACTCGTACCTCCGCGACCAGCTGACAGCACTCGGACAAAAGCACCACTGGAAGGTGTTCCTGCCAAAAAAGCAGTTCTGCACCGACAACGCGGCAATGGTGGGAATAGCAGGCTATTTCAAATACCTGAACAACGACTTCGCCGACATCTCGCTACCGCCGTACACACGATAAAAATTGAAAGTTGAAAATTTTTGGTCAAAGGTCAAAAGACTAAGGTTGAAGGTCTAATCACTAATCACATTTCACAGTTCACTGAAAAATGAAACATACACTTACAAAGTTTTTCGCCATTGCGGCGATTGTTGCCACGACGTTTTCGTGCCACTCGCAGAAGGTGGAACTCACCGTGCCGGAGAGTCAGCTGCGGACTGAGATTGCCCAGATGCTGATGGTGGGTTTCCGCGGCACCACGCTGACTAAAGAAAACCATATCCATAACGATATCAAGGAGTTGAAGATTGGTGGAGTGATACTGTTCGAATACGACGCTCCGTCGCACAAGCGTCCGCGCAACATAACCTCACGCTCGCAGCTGAAGAAACTCTGCTCCGACCTGCAGGCCCTCAACGACGAGAAACTGCTGATAGCCATCGACCAAGAGGGCGGCAAAGTGTCGCGACTGAAAGAGAAATACGGTTTCCCGACTTTTGCGGGGGCCAAACAGATGGCAGCCTCGGGCAACACCGACAGCACCGCATATTGGTCGAATCTTACGGCCAAGACACTGAAACAGCTGGGGATAAACCTCAACTTCGCGCCCTGCACCGATGTTGACGTGAATCCCGACTGTCCCATCATCGGCAAGCTGGGACGCAGCTTCTCCTCCTCGCCAGAAGAGGTGGCACGTCACGCCAAGGCTTGGATTACGGCACACAAAAGACATGGCGTGCTGTCGTGCGTAAAACACTTCCCCGGACACGGCAGCTCCGACAGCGACACCCACCTCGGCATCGCCGACGTAAGCGAAACATGGAGCGACAAAGAACTAATCCCCTACCGCAGACTGATAAAGGACAACGTGGTTGATCTGGTGATGACTTCGCACGTGTACAACAGCAAGTTGGACAAGGACTGGCCTGCCACCCTTTCGGAGAAAGTGATCACAGGACATCTGCGTAAACGACTGGGATTCAAAGGCGTGGTAGTTACCGACGACCTCGCCATGGGAGCCATGATGAAGGAATATTCATTCGACACCATATTAACACGCGCCATACTCGCCGGCGCCGACATTCTCTGTCTCTCCAACAACGGCGATACCTACGACCCGGAGATTGCCTCCAAAGCCATCGACATCATCACCGAGAAGGTTAAGGACGGCACCATCCCTGAAAAACGCATACACGAGTCGTACGACAGGATAATGGCACTGAAAAAGAGTTTGAAGTTTTGAGTTTGTTATCTTTACCTACAAGATTGCTACACAACAATAATGGACATTCAGTCCATCCGCAAAAAAAAGGTATAATTTCTTTCGCATATACTATACACCCATATCAACTTCCATAAATACATTATTGAGACTAACGGCTCATTTTTTAGAAGTAGAATCCGAGGCTAAACATCCAGCTCACGCTCTTGGTGTAGTTCGACCATTGTGCCAGCACTGTGGCGGGGCCCACGATAGGTATGTCATAGGTATAGCTCAGGCCTATGCCAAACGCATCTTTGCTTCCTGAGAAATAGTCGCGTATGTCGTGGCAATACACGGCATAGTTGGCCAAAAGAGTAAGATACTGCCTTTCAAAGAGTTTTTGTCGCACATCAATACGATACACGGTGAGGTTTTTGTCGAAAAAGTCGGCGTAGTTCATACCTATAAATGGTATCTGGTGTTCCACGTAGCGACTCTCGTTCATGCCTCCCATCACGTTGCCGTAGATAGCCGGAACCTCGCGCGAAAACAGCGAACGGGCGTAGAAAGCGGCGTTCATCTGTGTGGTGCGGGTGATGGGGAAAACGCCGCTCAAATTCAGCTGTACGGAGGCGAAATGGTAGAAATCGGACAACGAACTAAGAAAATAGTAATTACCCATAAACCTGATATTCACCCCATTGGAAGTCATATCGGCATTGTTCATCGGGTTGACCTCGGCGTTTATAAAAGCATTCAAGAAGTTTGAGGTAGGCATTGTGTAGCTACCCGTGTAGAGCACATCCTGCGGGGTGAACGATTTCACGATGAAGTTGTCCATCTTGGCTCCCAGCTCGATGTTGAAATTGCGGAACGACGAAGTGGACATATACAGTTTCAGCGTGTTGTAGTTATAATTGATGTCGCGCAGCACCGAGCCCTGTCCGAACATACGGTAATTGTTGCCCGAAAACATGTCGTAAAGCCCCACTTTGTAGTTGGTGCCAAGGGGGTACGACATATCCAAATCTATGGAGGGGTTGATGGCGAGTATGATGCTTGATGAGATTTTCGGAGTGTAGAGACGGTAGCGGTTCAACATGATATTGAGCAGCACCTGAGCCCACTCCTCGAGGTCGAACCGCGCTCCCACACTCAAAGAGTGCGATGAGTTGGGTTTGAGGTAGAAAACCAAATCGTAAGGCTCTTCGGAACCAAGCAACTGGTAATCAACGGTTTCGAACATCGAAGTGGAGTACAGCGACGACACGGCATCGCGTATCGCACTTCCCTGAATACAGGTCTTCTCCTTGATTTGGCCGCCTATAACATTTCGCAGCATCGACTTGTATGCCGAAGAGGCTCCGACAAATCTGATGCTGTCGATGGCAAAATGGTCGGTATTCACGTTGCGGGCCTTGCGTTCGGGAGAAATTATTTTATCGGCAGGGTCGTAGCCGCAGCTGTCGAGCATCGCACGAAGCGAAAGCAGATAGTCCTTCTGCTCCATTGCCGCCCTGTAGCCGTTCTCTATCAGGCTGGTGATGTTTTTCTTACTGAAACTGAGCATGTTGTACCCATCAACATTGGGATAGATCATAAAATCGGTACGATCTTTGTTTTCCTGAATCTTTTTGTCGAGCAAAATGCTGAACAGCTGGCCGAAAACGCCCAACAGATTGTCGAGCTCCTCGGCGGGATGAAGGTCTTCGGCAAGATGCACACCGATGATGATGTCGGCACCCATATCTATTGCCACATCAACGGGATAGTTGTTGGCCACGCCGCCGTCAACGAGCACCGTATCGCCTTTATACACAGGCGCAAAGACACCGGGAATTGCCATGCTGGCACGGATAGCCTCGGCCACATCGCCAGAGCGCTGCACCACCTCCTTGTTGCGGGTGATGTCGGCGGCAACGCAGGCAAAGGGTATCGGCAGCGAGTCGAAATTAACATCGCCATGATAGCCCACGGTAAGACTTTTGAAGAGGTCCATCACGTTATGGCCGTTTATCACGCCCGACGGCATCTCGCTAAGCAGGCGGTAGCCCTGGTTGGGCGCGGTGCTCTTTACTTCGTCGAATTTCGGGTTGATGATGCCGCCTTGGAACGGGATGGAGAAAAGGAACTTCTCCTTACGTCGTTTCTCCTCGTAAGTGGTTGTGTTCCATTTGCCATCGTTGCTCAGTATCACGCTCCAGTCGAGGTTGGAAATAAGCGTGTCGAGTTCGTCGGCAGTGTAGCCCACGGAGTACATCCCCGCCATAATGGAGCCCATGCTCGTTCCCACGATATAGTCGATGGGGATGCCCAGCTCTTCGAGGGCTTTCAGCACACCGATATGCGCAGCGCCCTTGGCTCCTCCACCGCTCATCACCAAACCTATCTTGGGACGCGGCGTTGGAATCTCAGGCTCGTAATTCTGGGCATAAGTTCCTGCAATACAAAATATTGCAATAATAAACGACAATACTCGCGACTTCATCATAAACAGTTTATTAAATATTTCAACTATCTGACGCACGCAGTGCGTCCCTACTTTATTATTTCTGTAAATCTTTTTTATTCTCCTGCTCGCCTTCGGCTTGCGAAATATAGGGAATCTTGTAAATTTTATCTAGCTTCGGTTTTATTAACATTGCTTATCGATTCAAATCGTGTCGCCCCTTCAGGGCTCAATAGTTGGGGGTTGGTCTTTATACGGGGGCTGTGGGTTCTCCGCTTCGCTATCGAAAGGTTCACTGAACCTTTCTTCACCCCCGCCTAGTGTCTGTCGCCCCTATGGGGCTCATTTCTTCGCTCCCGTTGGTCGCTATCGAAAAGTCCACTGGACTTTTCTTCACCCCTTCAGGGCTCTACTGACCACTGAATACTGACAACTGACAACTGACAACTAATCCTCAACTATCAACTGTTTCGCCACTTCTAGTGCCTTGTTGAGGCCGTCGGGATTTTTGCCGCCAGCCGTGGCGAAGAACGGCTGTCCTCCTCCCCCGCCCTGCATCTCCTTGCCGGCGGTGCGGACGATGTTGGAGGCGTTTTTGCCTGCATCCACAAGAGCCTGTCCCAAAACCACCATAACAGCGGGTTTTCCGCCTGCCACGCTGCCTATCACTATGGCTTTGTCGGGATTCTTGGCACGCAAGTCCAAAAGATTGTCTTTCAGTTGGTTGACATCGCCATCGATTTTCTCAACAAGCACGTTGGTCTGCGAGAGCTTGGCTTCCAAGTTCTTGCACAGAGCGGCGGCCTCTTTCTTGTGGAAATCGGCTATCTCAGTACGCAAACCGGCGTTTTCGTCAATCAGTTTCTGGATTGCGGCCACGAGGTCCTTCGGGGCTTTGAGCATCTCCTTCAGACTTTCGAGCTGGTGCTGCATCTCGTCGTACTGCTGTTCCACATAACGTCCCGTAATGGCCTCGATACGACGCATGCCGGCGGCGATGGCGGTCTCGTAAACAATCTTGAAACTGCCTATGTTGCCCGTGGCGGAGACGTGTGTGCCGCCGCAGAACTCCACTGAGTCGCCGTATTTCACCACACGCACGAACTCGCCGTATTTCTCGCCGAACAATGCCATGGCGCCGAGGTTGCGGGCTTCGGCTATCGGCATGGAACGGTGTTCCTCCAAAGGTATGTTCTTGCGAATATCCTCATTTACAAGACGTTCCACCTCCAAAATCTGTTCGGGGGTGAGTTTTGCGAAATGCGAGAAATCGAAACGCAGACGGCTGTCGTCAACCGAGGAGCCTTTCTGTTCCACGTGAGTGCCAAGTACCTGACGCAGAGCTTTGTGCAACAGGTGTGTGGCGGTGTGGTTGTTCTCGGTGTTGCGACGTTTTGCGGCATCCACCTGTGCGGTGAACGAAGCTGACACGTCGTGCGGCAACTCTTTGGCCAGATGTATGATAAGGTTGTTCTCTTTCTTGGTGTCGAAAATGGAGACTTTCTCGTTGTCGTTGAAAATCAAACCTTTGTCGCCAGCCTGACCACCGCTCTCACCGTAGAAAGGTGTCTGGTCGAAAACGAGTTGGAAAAATTCTTTGTCCTTGGTCTTCACCTTACGGTATTTAACAATCTGAATTTCAGCCGAAAGGGTGTCGTAACCGACAAATTTCTCCTCCTGTTCGCCGTGAACCTCCACCCAGTCGTCGGTATCCACGGCGGCGGCGTTGCGCGAGCGTTGTTTCTGTTCATCGAGACCTTTTTGGAAGCCTTGCATATCCACTGTCCAGCCCTTTTCGGCAGCCATCAGCTGAGTAAGGTCGATGGGGAAACCGTAGGTGTCGAACAGCTCGAAGGCGAAAGCACCGTCGATGACGTTGCCGCTGTTTTTGGCTATGTAGTTCTCGAATTTCACTATGCCGTTGGACAGAGTGCGCAGGAACGACTGCTCCTCTTCGAGTATAATACGCTGAATTACATCCTGTTGCTTGGCAAGTTCGGGGAACTGCATTCCCATCTGGGAGACCAGCTTAGGCACCAAAGTGTTGATAAACGGCTCTTTGAAACCGAGGAAGGTGTATCCGTAACGCACGGCGCGACGCAGGATTCGGCGAATCACGTAGCCGGCCTTGGCGTTGGACGGCAGCTGTCCATCGGCGATGGAGAAAGCCACGGCACGCAGGTGGTCGGCACACACGCGCATGGCTATGTCGTTTTGTTCGTTTTGTCCGTACACGTTGCCCGACTTGGTTGCAAGTTCCTGAATAAGAGGCTGGAACACATCGGTATCGTAGTTCGACTTCTTGCCCTGAATAACCATGCACAAACGTTCGAAACCCATGCCGGTGTCGATATGCTTGGCCTTGAGCGGCTCCAGTGTGCCGTTGGCAAGACGGTTGTATTGCATAAACACAAGGTTCCAAATTTCAATCACTTGCGGATGGTCTTTGTTCACCATGTCCTTGCCGGCGATTTTCTGTTTCTCCTCGTCGCTGCGCAGGTCGATATGTATTTCGGAGCAGGGTCCGCAAGGACCTTGGTCGCCCATTTCCCAGAAATTGTCTTTTTTCGATCCGCTGAGGATGCGCTCTTCGGCGATATGGCGTTTCCAAAAATTGTAAGCCTCCATGTCTTTGTCGAGGCCCTCTTTCGGGTCGCCGCCGAACACCGTCACATAAAGGTTTTCCTTGTCGATTTTCATCACTTCGGTGAGGAACTCCCAAGCGTAGGCGATGGCGTCCTCTTTGAAATAGTCGCCAAACGACCAGTTGCCGAGCATCTCGAACATGGTGTGGTGGTAGGTGTCGTGTCCCACCTCCTCGAGGTCGTTGTGCTTGCCCGACACGCGCAGGCATTTCTGCGAGTCGGCCACACGGGGGTATTGCGCCGGAGCGTTGCCAAGGAAAATGTCCTTAAACTGGTTCATCCCCGCATTGGTGAACATCAGCGTCGGGTCGTTTTTAATCACCATCGGAGCCGACGGCACTATGTGATGCTGTTTCGATTGGAAAAATTCAAGAAATTTCTGTCTTATCTCGTTTGAAGTCATCTTTTAAATTTAAAATTGAAAGTTGAAAATTGAAAGTTATTTTTTAATTCGGAGTTCGGAACTCGGAGTTCGGAACTGATTTATTTCTTATTTCGGAATTCCAAACTAATTGTTAATTGTCAATTGTAAATTGTAAATTATAAACTAAAATCTGTATCCCACGTGAATTGCCACGGTGGAGCGGTTTTTGTTGTTGCTGTAGCCGAGTCCGCCGCTGAGGAATACATAGACCTTATCCCACACCATACCGGCGCGCAGATTCAGCGGTTCCCACGATTTGGTGTAGCCTGTGTATTCCAGACCGGGACGGTAAGTCAAGCCGGCGCCGAACATAAAGTCGTGTCCGCCAAGATTGACAATGGCCAAAGGTCCGAAAGAGAGGTCTAAAAGGGTATTTGTGCTGAAATACACGCCGCCCATAACCTTGTCGTTGATACGCACTGCCGCCTCGCCGCCGATATACACTACATAATGGTCCAAATCGGTGTTGAACGAAAGTCCGAAACCGGCATTAACGCCCACGAAATGCGGGTCGTCGGAATGGGAATGAGTGGATTTGCTTTTGGTTGCAGGTGCGGGAGTGGCGGCGCTGCCAAGCACCCAGCACACCTGCCCTTCGTGGGCGGGAGGCACTATGCACACGAGGTTTTCCCAACGACGCACCAGCGACTCGCCCATCTCGCGGAATTTCTGGTCCACCTCATTGAAGTCCTTGGCCATCATAAAGTTATCGTCCTTCGACGAAACACCTTTCAGCAGACGGGCGAATTTGCCGTTCTCCTTCGAATCGGCGTCGTCGCTGTTGATGGCTATGAGGTAACTCTCTAACTGTTTGCCGTTTATAGTCTTTTCGCGGACAATTTTATTAACGTGTTTGAAATAAGGATTATCGAAATCCACGCCCTTGGTGCCGAGCTTGGCGTCGATGGAGGCGTTGTCGTAACCATCGGTAAACGAAACTATTACGGCACCCTCGTACACCTCGCTGCCTTCACGGTAGTTGCGTGTGGCGTATTTCTCTATCATCTGGCTTGCCTTGTCGATGGAGTAGTAAAGGGCTGTGTTGCTGCCCATCTGCAGGTTGGTGATGAAAGTGTTGAGTTTTTCTTTGTTGGCAGCGGTGAGCGGCTTGATTTCCATGGTGTTATTGTCGGCATAACTCATTGAGTTGAAAGCCACAACGCCGAGTTTTACATTACCTTCGGGACAGGCTTTTTCCAGTATGTTGATAAAGTTGATGGCACTCTGTTTCACATCGTTGAAATTGTTTCCCAGCGAGTTGCTGCAGTCGAGGGTAAGCACCACCACCATGTCGCTCGTGGCCATGTTGTCGAGTTTGGCGTTTTTCACCTCGCTGTCGGGTTCCCAGCCGGTGGATGTCATTTTGTAGAACTTCAGTCCGGGACCGTTCTCGCTCAGATCTTGTTCGCATTTCACGTCGCGGAACACGAAACGCTGGTAGTTGTCCTCTATAGCCGTGCCGCGCAGGGTGTCGGTCTTGGCAAATTCGATGTTTTTGCTTTCGAGGTCGTAGAGTTTCCCCACCCATTTGCCTTTTTCCACAGAAAGAGTGTA
>JAEEGJ010006098.1_pt1 | contig 36697 bp, 34 predicted proteins | sample 8958761 | NCBI WGS metagenome assembly JAEEGJ01 (sample SAMN16246546, study PRJNA631951) | gut metagenome | biome: gut microbiome; feature: rumen; material: RS-attached | host: Bos | place: Iran: Karaj | collected 2018-10
CGGGGTGTTGATTTTCAGCTTGGCGTAAGCGAGACGGCGCTTGTGGTCGCCGCCGGCCTTCGCCATGGTGATGAGACGTTCCACGAAGCGGCGGAGTTCCTTCGCGCGGATCGTGGTGGTCTGGATGGATTCGTGTTCGATCAGGCTGCATGCGAGGTTGACAAGCATGGCCTTGCGGTGGCCGCAGTTGCGGTTGAGTTTGGCAGTATGTACGAGGTGACGCATGATATTAGTCTCCCGCTTTGTTCTTCACGGCCTTGGCGCGTTCGGCCTCGGCGAGAATGGCGGTTTCGAGTTCTTCGGAGAGAGTCATTCCGAGGGAGAGGTTCAACGTGGCAAGCTTTTCCTTGATTTCGTCGAGGGATTTCTTGCCGAAGTTGCGGTACTTGAGCATCTTGGATTCCGTCTTGAGGCAGAGTTCGCCGAGGAGCTTGATGTCCGCATTGTTGAGGCAGTTCTGGGCGCGCACGCTGAGCTCGAGGACGTCGACGTCCTGGGTGAGCAGCTTGAAGCGCTTCATATCCTCTTCGGAGATCGGGTTGTAGATGTCGGAATCGGCGGCGTGGCTGCCGAGGAACGGGCGGAGATGGTCCTTGAGGATTCTCGCGGCCTTTTCCAGGGCGTCGTTCGGGGTCACGCGTCCGTCCGTGTGGATCTCGATCGTGAGGCTGTCCATTTCGGTCTCTTCGCCGACGCGGGTGGCGCTGACCTGGTAGCGGACGTAGGTGATCGGGCTGAAGAGGCAGTCGATCGCGATGGTTCCGAGCGGATGATCGGGACGTTTGTTGCGTTCGGCGGGCTGCCAGCCGCGGCCTTTGGAGACCTCGAGTTCGCAGTGGAACGGGAAATCCTTGTCAAGCGTGCAGATGAGCTGGTCGGGGTTGAGGACCTCGACGGTGCCTTCCGTGATGATGTCGGCGGCGGTGACCGGGCCGGCTTTCTTCTTGCGGATTTCGAGGACCTTGACCTGATCGGAGTTCAGATTGAGTTTGACCTTCTTCAGGTTGAGGATGATCTCGGTGACGTCTTCGATCACGTGCGGAAGCGTGGAGAACTCGTGCGTGGTGCCGTCGAAACGGACCGCGGAGATCGCCGCGCCCTCGAGGGAGGAGAGAAGCACCCGGCGGAGGGCGTTGCCGATGGTGTGACCGAATCCGCTCTGGAACGGAGCGGCGGTGAACTTGGCATAGGTGTTCGAAGCGGTCTCTTCGTCCACGACGATTCCATGCGGCATCGGGAATGTGAGTACAGAAGCCATATTGAAGTACCTCCGGTATGTAATGTTGACTGGGTTATCGGTTCGGGGTTAGACTGGGCGGCCGGAAGTCCGGCCCGGACAGAATAACGGAAGAACCGTCAGTTGCGGCGGCGCTTCGGGGGACGGCAGCCGTTGTGGGGAACCGGGGTGATGTCCTTGATGCAGCTGACTTCCATGCCGGTGGAGGCGATGCCTCGGACGGCGGATTCGCGGCCGGCGCCCGGTCCTTTGATGCGGACTTCGACGTCCTTCATGCCGAATGCCTGCGCCTTCTTGGCGGCGTCGGCGGCGACGACCTGGGCGGCGTACGCGGTGCTCTTGCGGGAGCCCTTGAAGCCGTTCTTGCCGGAGGAGGACCACGCGATCACGTTGCCGTGAAGGTCCGTGAACGCCACTTTCGTGTTGTTGAACGTGGCATGGATGAAAGCGATGCCGTTGGGGATGTAACGGCCGGTTTTCTTGCGCTTGTTGTCGACCTGGGCGGCCTCGGCGGCCGGAGCTTCGGCTTCGGCAGCAGCCTGAGTCGCGGCCGCGGTTTCTTTGATTTCGTCAGACATAGTAGATCGATGACCTTTTCGTTGATTCGTTTGCTGATCTCACGCGGATCACTTCTTGGCGGCTTTGCCCGCGGCGGCTTCGGCGGCCGCGGCCTTGTCGGAGGCGGCGGTGCGGCGCTGCGTTTTGTCGCGGATGGCGCCGACGGTAACGCGTTTGCCTTTACGGGTACGGGCGTTGGTGCGCGTACGCTGGCCGCGGGTCGGGAGACCTTTCTTGTGGCGGAGGCCGCGGTAGCATCCGATCGCCTGGAGGCGGCGGACGTTGATCATGATCTCACGGCGGAGGTCGCCTTCCACCGTGTAGTCGTTCTGAAGCAGAGTGGTGATCGCCGAAATGTTTTCGTCGGAAAGCTGGCTGGCTTTCAGGTTGGGGTCGATGTTCGCCTTGACGATGATCTCTTCCGCGATCGCGGGACCGATACCGTAAATGGCCTGAAGCGCATATTTCACGCGCTTGTTCATCGGGATGTCTACACCTAAAATTCTGGGCATGGTTCGTTGTCTCCGGGCTTAGCCTTGTTTCTGTTTGTGGCGGGGGTTGCGGGAGCAGACCACGCGGACCACGCCTTTGCGCTTGATGATCTGGCAGTTTTCACATCTGCGCTTGATGGACGAAGTGACTTTCATTTTCGTACTCCGATTTATCTTGTATTGTTCGAGTCCATGACAATGCGGCCCGGGGATCATGCTCCGGTCTGTACTGTCATACGTGCGGTTTGTGCTATGGAATGCGCGGCAATCACCACAATTTGCCGCGATACACAAATGAGCTAATACTATACACCCCGCCCCCGTCTTTTTCAAACCCTCTCACCTTTTTTTCGCTTTTTTTTCTGAAAATCTTTATTAAAATCGAAACAATTTGGAAATCTTGTCTTGTTTTGCCGTTTTCGTATTCACTTATTGCGTGATTTTTGAAACGGCGCGAAGCCGCGCTCAGATGTCAGAACAAATCGCTGTGGGAACCGGTGCGGAACAGTGTCAGCACCAGGACGCCTTCGTCAATATCGTACACGAGAAGCAGATCGGGGCGGACATGACACTCATGAAGTCCGGCATATCGTCCCGACAGCACATGGTCACGACACTCCGGCGGCAGTTTGACGCCATCGGCCAAAAGCCGGATGACATTGTCGAGCGCCTGAATGTCTTTCCCTCGTTTCATCAGGAGCTTGTACTCCTTTTTGAAACGCGAGGTCCATTTGATCGTGTATTTCATGATTTGAGCGCCCGGAGCGCCTCTTCGACGTCCGTGTAGCCCTTGATCTTCGGGTCCCGCGCGATCTTCCGGGCCTCCTGAAGCGCGGAATAGTCGTCCGCCTCGGAAACGTCTTCCGTAATGGCGAAGGGGATGCCGCGTACACGGAGCGCCTGCTTCACGAAAATGCTGAACGCCGTCGACACGCTCATGCCGAGGTTGCTGAACAGCTCCTCCGCCTGTTTTTTCGTTTCGGTGTCGATTCTGATGCACAAATTGGTCGTTGCCATAAAAACCTCCTGAGTTCTTATTGCAATATAGCATATCTTTTCAAAAATGCAAATAGATTTCTTTGCAATATAAGAAAGAAAACTAATACCCGCGTTGGTAGCGGATTAATTCCGCCACGCCCCATACGACGGCGTAATAGGGAAGAAGCACCGTATCCGCGACGAGCGCCGAGGGGAACCACAGGGCTTTCCAGCAGATGACGCCGAAAGACGGCTCTCCGTCCGTACTCAGTTGGTAATCGTCGTAGGGGTCATCGTAGCTGTATTCCCGCATGATCTCCTCCCGCTGGCTCTCCCGGAACGGGTAAATGCTATCGATCCATTCCCGTGTCCCGGCGCTGTTGTGGTATTCGTCCCACGGCCGGAGTACGGTCAGGAGCTCGTAACGGCTGCCGTCCAAGGCGACCGGAAACATGAAATACTGTTCGCTGTTGTTCAGGTACCAGTCCTCTTTTGTGTAGGGGCGGACCAGCCGGATGCGGAACGGCTGGGACAGGTACGGCAAATGTCGTGGCTGCACCCGAAGCCGGAGCGTGTCGCCTTCGCGAAGCGGGAGTTCATTTGTCGGGATTTCGAATTCGTACTGTCCGCCGGCGCAGAGGGACTCGCAATCTTCCCGGACCGCGTAGGCGAATTCCGACCGGGAGACAGGCGCCAGATAGTCGGGCTCCGGCGCGTCCGGGACGGTCTCCACGATCAGTTCGCATCGCCGGAGATTTCCCGGCAGGGGATCCAACGGGATGCGTTCTTCGCAATCCGAGATGGACGTCCACGCCGGCTTGCGGTGCAGCCACCCGTAAAACGGCAGATAGTTGTATTCCGTTTTCCGTTTGCTCGTGAGGATGATCTCGTCGCGCCCGGGCGACAGCTCGTAGCGGTAATCGCTGAAAGAGGTATTCGTTGTGCCGAGGCTTTTGACCACCGACGTGCACGCGCAGCCGCTGCCGGACAGCATCAGGACGCAGACAGCCACGAGCGGCAGAAGGGGTCGCAGCAAACGGTTTGGGAAAAGGGATTCTTTCATTTTCGTTCTCATTGGACAGCAGCGGCGCACCAGATGACACAGGACGAGAGCAGAAGGATCACCGCCAGTGTCGTGAAAACCACCATCAGGGCTCTCCGTGTGATGTCGGAGAGGACCGCACGGACCGGATGCTCCTGTTTTACGAGGACCCCCAATTTGTTCGGGTAGTTTCGTTTGAATATCTTGTCAACACGTATCAGCTGGATCCAGGAGGCAAGAAACAGCAAAGCCCAAAGGGTGTCGATGACGTTTACCCAGAAAAAGGAGGTGTTGCTTGTGTTGTGTTCGAGCGAGAGGAACCAGAAAATGAGCGCAAGACTTAACAGGACGACGAAGAGAACCACCGATTTGCAGACGGAACCGGGATGAAAGTTCTTAATTCGGTTCAGAATGTTCATGACTTGTTTTTCTCCGGATTTGAGCTATATATGAAAGTACTTAATTCGGTTCAAAATGTTCATGACACCAGCCCTTTACGAACCGAACGCGACCACCAGGAGCAAGATTGGAATGGAAACCGGGATCAAAATCACATCCCCGACGACCGCCGACGGGAACCACAGGACCTTCCAGCAGATCACCCCGAACGACGGGGACCCGCTGGACTCGCCGCCTCCATAGCCTGCGATTTCCTTCATCGCGAGGGGACGCCAGTAATCCTGCTTCATTTCCCGAAGCCATTCCTCGTCGAACGGCATGAGTTCATTGCTGCACAGAAGTTCATAACGGTTGCCGTTCATGGCATAAGGGAACATGCGGTACCGATCCCAACCGCCTCTTTTTCCCTCCGGGAGCTCCTCTTCGCCCCGATGCCATACGATGAGCCGGAAAGGCCGGGACATGTACGGCAGGTCGTCGGGATGAACGCGGAGATGAATCGTCTCGTCCTCGCCGACCGGAAATTCGTCGACGAACGCCTCGAACTCGAACTGAACAGCGGAAAGGTCCGTTACCTCGTCCGGGGAAAAATTTCTTATATCGTTATCATCATAGACGCCGGGCGGCAGAGGATAAAGCGGCATGACCTTTGCGCGCGGTGCATCGGGGGCGGTCTCCACGACCATATTGCACCGGACCAGGTCCTCCGGCATGGGATTCAGCGGGATGCGTTTCTCATAGTTTTTGACCGAAGTCCATGCAGGCGCTTCGTGAAGAGCCCCGTAAAACGGCAGATAGTTGTATTCCTTCGTCCGCTTGCCCGTGAGAATGATCTCGTCGCGGCCGGGCGACATCTCATAGCGGTATTCGCTGAAATTCGTTCGGGTCGTGCCGAGGTTCTGAATGACCGACATCATGCAGCAGCCGGTGCAGTAGAATCCCGCCGCCATGCACAGCACGGCGAAGAGAAGATTGCGGACCAGTGTCTTTTTCCTGCTCATTTCGTTTCGCTCCGAGGATCAGGTCGTTATCATCATCGCACCACGATAATCCGGGTCAGAGTCCGCCCGCCTCGGAAAGCCCCTTGATCATCAGGGTAAAGAAAAGGGCGGCGCTGCCGTAAATGACGATTCCGCCGGGCAAAAGGATTACGTCCCCGACGATCGCGGATGGCAGACAGAGTGTTTTCCAGAGAACAGCGTCCACGGTGGGGAAACGTTCCCCTGTCGCGCGTTCGTACTCGATCATGCAGACCTCTTCCTGGTTTTCGCGGAACGGATAAAGGCCGGGAAACCGGTTTGCCTCCTGACAGTCCCAGCTTTCCTCCTCGATTTCCAGAAGATCCCGTTCGGAATTCCATGAATCACTGATTATCATTGCAGTAAGAATTCCGACCCCGACAGCCAGAGGCGGTGACCAGCCGGTCTTCTGTTCCTGCGCTCCGTCCCGTTCTCCGTTCTGCCCCTGCGTTCTCTTCTGTTCGGCTTCTTTCCGTTTTTCCTTCATGGCCATGATCCGATCTTCCCGGATCTTCCGGAAAGGATTGACGGGCGTCATCTTTTCCGGTGCGAGGGTCAGGAGTTCATAGCGGCTGCCGTCCAGCGAGACGGAGACCGGGAACATGAGACGCTTTTCGAATTCCGGCGGCGAAGGCGCGGCGGTCTTCGTTTCCGGTGCGGTTTCCGGTGCGGTCCCTGAAGCGTTTTCCGGCGCGGAAACGGTTTCGTCAGCGTCCGTCGGGACTTCTTCGGGATCGGCTTTCTTCGGGACCAGGCGGAGCTGGAACGGTTTCGACAGCCTTTCCCGGTCCTGGGGATGGATTTTCAGATAAAACGTTTCGCCCTCCCGGAGCGGGAGCGATTCGATCTCCATCACGGCCGTCGGGTGATTGTCCGCCCACAGGAGACGCTCCGCTTCGGGATCGGTCTCCACGATCATGCTGCACCGTATCAGGCCCTCCGGCATGGGGTCCAGCGGGATGCGCTTCTCCCAGGTCGAAGTCCAGGTCCACGCGGCGTTCCTGTGCCTGGACCCGTACAGCGGCAGGAAATTATATGCCCGGTTCCGTTTGCACGTGAGGATGATCTCGTCGTGGTCGGGCGACATGTCATACCGGTAATCGGTGAACGTGGAGCGTTTCGAGCCGAATTCGCTGTTCAGGACGCTCGCGGAGAGGCATCCCGTGCCGCAGACGCAAAGCGACGCGCACAGCGCGGCGAAGAGAAGATGTCGGACGAGCGTATTTATCGAGGTCATGTTATTGCTCCGTATGGCGTATATTGCTGTCATACTATATCACAATAATCCGAAAAAACAACCTAAATAAAAAAATCAGCGGATTGCGAAAAAAAGAGCGATCGATGACGCGTGTTTTATCAGACAATATTAAATGATGTATTTATTCAGAATGGGGATCCTGTCCAGAACAAAAACCGATACGGCGCTGGCGGAAAACACCACGGCGGACGTGATCGGGAGCGAAACGAGGGGATATGAATAAACAGGGAAATAAACATCAAGCCGGATCAGGATGTAATTGAGGGCCGCGAGGAAGAAAAGATGGACGAGATAGATGCCGAAACTCCATTTGCCCAGCATCGCGATCAGTTTCCGCGGACCGGGGGAGGGCCGCCAGTCCTGAAACCGATCCTGACAGAAGACGAAAAAGGCGGCCGAGGCAAGAAGCGTGTTCAGGGTGAGCGTGCCGAACATCCATTCCCCGGGGCGATGAAGACGGTATCCGATCACACCGTTGATGACGGCGGTCGCGAGGACGGCGAGGAGCCCCGCGAGACAGATGCCTTTTCTTGCCGCGGGCTTGAGCCTGTGCCGGGCCAGCCAGAAACCGAGGACGAAATACCCGGAAAAACCGGCCGCGAGCTTGACCTGCAGGCGGTTGATTTCGGGCGTGAACGTGTCATGAAAGAACGGGATGACGTCAAGCGTATTGACGGCAAAAACGAACACGAGGGAAAGAGCGAGGAAATAAACCGTGACGCGTTCGCTTCCGACGATGTGCCGCAGGACCGGCGTGACCATGTACAGTCCGGCCATCACGGGGAGAAACCACAGATGATACTTCCCCGCGACGACCTCACGGAAAAAACCGGAACAGGACAGTTTGACGTCGGCGCCGTATTTCAAGGCGAACCAGTGGTCGGCCATCACATAAAAAGCGGACCAGAACAGATATGCCGTCGCCAGCCTCAGGATCTTGACGCCGTACAGTTTTTTCAACGTGTATTCCCTCGCAGGATCCAGGAGGAAGCGCCCGGAGACCATGAGGAAGACCGGCACGCAGAACCGGACCAGCGATTCGTAGAGATTGCAGATCTGCCAGGCGGCTGTCCGGGTGTCGATCCGGTAAAAATGCTCCACCCCCGTATGCAGGACGATGACTGCGAAAACGGCGACGATGCGGATGATGTCCGGCCAGATCTCGCGCTGTCCGTCATTTCCATTCGTATCGGACTTCATCGCTCGAGTTTTGTTTGTCATAGATATTCTTTCCTGATATGCCGATTTCACTGTAATATATACTCGAACACTATTCTATTCAAGCTGTTTTCCATCTTTTTTGGAGAATCGTCTGAAAAAGATATTTCTCGCATCATCGTTTCAAGAATCTTTTTCAAATCCGGTTCGGGATGGGGCCTGCGGCTTGATTTTTGAAAAGAAAAGGGTATATTATTCTATCCGGTCGTGTCCGGCGCGGGAAATACCCGTCAGTCGGAATCATCCGTCCGCGGGAAAGACCGTTTTATGCGTTTCGACGTGGATCCTTAGCTCAGTGGTTAGAGCGGAGGTCTCATAAACCTTTGGTCGCTGGTTCGAACCCGGCAGGATCCACCATTTTTATGCCTTGATTATCAACGAGTTTGAACTTGATCGCCCCCTTTTCTGCATTCCCTTCTTTTCCGTCATTTTGCCCTGTTTTTCGCCTCTTCGACGGTTTCTGACAAAAAGTCATAGTGATTTCTCGCAGTTGATTTGTGGGAGCTGGTAGATTTTGAGCTTGAGATATTCAATATCTCGGAAGCCGTACACCTGACGTGTAAGCCAACGGATTTTGTTATTGAATCCCTCCGTTCTGGCATTGCTGACGTGTCCAAACGTCCAGTAACTGACGATTCCATCCAGCCTGTCCCGAATAGTTTTTGCCATGGTTTTCAGTTCAGGGACAAGTGTTTCTTCCACGAGTTTGCACCATCGGTGGAATGCGAGGTTTGCCTGGTAAGCGTTTTGAGCGACCCGGCAAATTGTTCTCAGAGCTTCCTTGAACATATATGCATCTCCCAGTTCCTGAAAAATACCCCTCAGATTCCGTAGGATGTTCTTTGCGTTTTCGGGGATATCCTCGTTGTTTTTGAGGAATATGAATCTCAAACCTTTCAGTTGCTTCTGTTGAACGGAATCCAACCTGCCCATCACCCTTTGTCGAACATGGTCGAGACGGTCGTTCATGAGCTTGACGACGTGGAAATGATCGAACACGATTTGAGCTTTCGGGAAGTGTTCCGCGAACCAGGTGGAGTACGCATTTGCCATGTCCATTGCAACTATTTGCAATTTGCTTGCACTTAATTTGCTCAACACCCCTTCCAATGTTGAGATGCCTTTGCCATTGCCGACATGAATGACTGCGCCACTCTCCAGATCCCGCACGATCGTGAGGTAAGCTTGTTTTGCCTGACCGTGACCAATGTGGATTTCATCAACCCCGATCGCCTGGACTTTCGATGTATCAATTGTCGCAAATTTCTGCCGGAGATCCCTCTTCTCAATCTCTTTTACCGTGTGACATCGCAGATGATAATGGTTTGCCAACGCTCGGATGCTGATCTGTTCTCGGAGCTCAAGAACCATCCGCTCAAGCATGATGCTGATACGGGCTTTCGGATGAGAAAGAAACGGAATCTCCTCAATGGAACGTTTGTGACAGCGGTGGCAGTACACGAGATGTAATGTGTAGATGAAATGAACTTCCCGAATCCGTCCCATCGGCAACCCGCGCACGTCTCGTTCATAGAGGATTGTCAGTGTGACATCCTTTAACTTGCACTTCGGACATTGGTGTTTCTTGCGTCTGAGGCGGATTTCCAGCCTTTCTTCAGAATAAATGGTTTCCTTTACTTGAAAATCACGGATTCCCTGTGTATAGTAGAGTTCGGTCGGCATGGGTACTCCTTCTTTTGTTTGTGGTGATTCAGAAAAAGTAGTACCGATGTCGGCTTTTTTCAAGCTATCTCCCTGATTGATCCAACGTTTCGTCCGCTTCCCCCTGTCAGAAACCGTCGAAGAACCATTTTTTTGTCCTTATTTGAGGCTAAAAAAGGGTAGATTTGGTATAAACTGACAAATCCTGATTTTTCCTGGTTTTGTGGCAGGAATTACGGAAAAGTTTTTCGACATGTTGAGCTCAAAATAGGCCGCTGGCGATCATTGCCGAGGAACCGCGACCCCGACGGTTGAAAAAAAGCTGAACAGGATATGCGGATAATCCGTCCCATTTCATTCTGTTTTTTTTGGGAAAAGACGAGTTTTTTCTTGATTTTCTAAAGATTCGTGATATTTTATATTGTTGACAATAACCCAAAACTCTTATAGGAGGTTACGCTATGAAGTTCAAGTCCCAGAAAAAACACGCCGTCATGATGGAATACGTCATCATCGCAGTCCTGATCGCCGCCGCGGTCGTCGTGGCCGTGATCATGTTCGGCAAGAACGTTTCCAGCGAAATGAACGTGGCGACGAAGTCCATGTCCGATGCGAAGGGCGCGGCAACCGCTCAGAAAGACATCCAGACGAACTCCGAAAGCGACATCAAGAAGGCGAACGAACACGAAAAGGCCATGCACAATTACAAGTGAGCGTTCGCTTTTTAACTCGATTCGGACAGGAATGACGCAAATGCCTTGTTCCTGTCCTTTTCTCTCTTGACATGAACGCGTCGAACCTGATTCTCATCAAGCTGGTCCTGGCGACGCCCTGGCTGATCTGGCTTTCGGTGTGCGACTGCAAACGGCATGAACTCCCGAACCGCCTGACATTCGGCGGAGCGGCAGTCATGGCCGCGGTCGCTCTCGCCGCGGGCATCGATTATCTGCTCGGGTCCCTCATCACGGCGTTTCTGTCCACGCTCTTCCTGCTGCTGCCGTTCTTTCTTCGTGCGGCCGGGGCGGGCGATGTGAAGATGCTGTTCGCGGCAGGGCTGACCGCCGGTCCTCCGGGCCCCGAAATGGTCAACTTGCTGGTTCTGATCTTCATGGTTTCGCTGGCCGGTCTGCTCCTGGCCGTGGTGATGCTGCTGTTGAGGCGGGTGAACACGGCGCGTCTGAAGCATTATCTGCGCTGCCTGTTCGATTTCCGGTACGACCGTGAGGCGGGACGGAAGGCGATGCCGCCGCCGGACACGGAGGCCTGCCGGGTGCCGTTCGGCGTGGCGATCGCGATCGGGCTGTGGAGCTATCTGCTGATGCAGTTCATCCATACGATTTGAACGAGGTGCGGCAGTGGTCAAGCGAAAATCATTTCTGAGAGAACGCAAAGGCGCCGTCCTGCTGGAATTCGTGCTCTGTTTTCCGATCCTGCTCGTACTGTTCTTTTTCGCGATCCAGCTGGCGCAGATCATGATCACGTGGCAGGTGGTGCATTACGCCGCCTTCATGGGCGCGCGGTCGTCCATGGTCACCAACAATATCCAGCGTCAATCCCAGGCGGAGAAGGTCGTGAAGCGCATCCTCGCGGTCGTTTCCGCCTCGCCCGTCGCAAACGGAAAAGGCGGCAAGGACGACCGGACGAAAGACGAATACTGCAAGCTCGACGGCTGGGGCTATCTGCCCGACACGAAATATCTGGAGAAACAGGTGTCCGTCGACATCCCGCTGGTGGACATCGACCCCTCCGGCGTGCGCTGCACGGTCAAGTTCAAGATGTTTCTGAACGTCCCGGTCGCGGGCCCTCTGATCGCGTTCTTCGCGAACCCGAACAAGAAGGAAAAGGACTGGCAGAAGAAGCTCGACAATCAGGCGTACGCCCTGAACCCCGCGCTGCTCGCGGACGATCCGCAGACGATCGAGCCGGATAAAGACTTGAAGATCCCGTATATCGAACTCAGTTCCACGAGCGTGGTCAACATCCCGTACGGAACAAAAAAATACCCGCTGGACGTTTTCTGAACATGACGAACACACTTCCGACAAGCGTATGGGGCGTATTCAAAGCCCGCAGCACCGAGCTGGCGAAGGGAAACTCCGGCGCGGCGCTCGCGATTACGCTCGCGTTCGTCATGCCGATTTACCTGATGGTGATCGGGATCTACGGCATCGGCGAGGTCGTGCGAAACAAGATCGAGATCCAGAACGCGGCGGACGCGGCGGCATATTCCGCGGCGGTCGTGCAGGCGGACTACCTCAGCCGCATGGCGACGGTGAACAAGGCGATGGCCTGGACCTACGTGGACCTGCAGAAACGATCGCTCGATCTGGCGATGGATACCTTCTGCGCCACGGTCTTCGCCAAATTCTCCAAAGATCTCGCGACGTGCATCTCGGAGAACAGCCCGTGTCACATGCATACGCCGGGTTTGAATTTCAACTGCGGAACGGACGAACTCGTCTATGACAGCACTCTCAAATTCGCCGGAACGGGCGTCGGCCTCCCGCTTGTGGCAAAGGAGTTCAACGGACAGGGAATGCTGTCGAGATTCCTGCTCAATCAGACCTATCATATCGCCGTGGCGAACATCAAGGGGAAAGGCACTGTCACAAACCTGCCGAAGGTGATGACATACAGCTACAACATCATCAAGATGACAAAGAAGCTCGTCAATCTGAGGGACGAATACCAGAAAAAGGTCAAGGAGACCGCCCAGCAGATCGCCATCGCGAACATGATGGAATGCAAGGACGATTATTATGTGAAAGTTCACATGGGCGACATCAATCTGAGCTTCCTCACCATGCCGGGAACCGAAGACAACGAGCAGTCTTTCATCGCGTTTGCCGACCCGACGCTGAAGAGTTTCAAGCCGAAGGACGTGTTCGGCCGGGGGACGGACGTCTGGATGAAACAGAAATCGCCCGTCGGCTTCTGGCGCGTGTACCAGCAGCAGAAGAAAGTCCTGTATGCGGAATGGGACTGGTTCTGGACCAAATGGCGTCACATTCAGATTTGGACGGTCTCTCTCCATCTGCCGCCTGTCGCGCGCGGCTCCGGCGGCTGGAAGCGCGGCCACCCCAAGATCAAGGGAACCGACTTTCCGCTCATCAAAGAGAATATGCCAATCGGCCTGGTCGTTACGCCCGCGATTCCGATCACGCTTCTGCCGACCTTCTTCGGCAAGAGCGGGACCATCACGGTCGCGATCGTGCGGAAAACGGCCAATCCTCTGGCGAAGTTCGACGGCATCCTTTCGAATCCGCAGTCGATGACCGCGTCCGGGATACTTTCCGCGTTCAATCCGAGCGTGGGGAACGGCAGCCGTCCCGAGTTCATGTGTGCGATCGCGACCGCCCGCGCGGGCTACAAGACATACAACAAGGACAAGGAAGCAAAGATGAAGAGCTCCGACTACAACGTCGGATATGTGAAGGAAAGCCGCGAAAAGGAATGGAACCTGGCGGAGACCGACTGGGACGGCGTGATGCTGCCTGTGAAGCACGCCTGGGACCAGTGCGCCGGCGTCGGGATGGCGCAGACATTTGTCCCGCTTCCCGGAAGCGGCAGCATCCTGAAAGACATCTTCACCGACCGGAAGGGCTGGGTCGATTCGAAGGGGAAAGCCGCCGACGAAAAAAAGCTGCCCGAATGGGATAAGCTGAAGCCGCCGGGGGGCCTGATCACCGAGGATAACAAGAACAGCGGCGGCAAGAACGCCGAACAGAAACTGGACTGGGACAAACTCCGTGACTACCTTGGACATTAAGACGTTATTGAAATCCGGGCGGGGATCGGTCCTGATGGAATTCGTGCTGGTCCTGCCGGTTTATATCGCGGTTATGGGCGGCACCCTGTGGATCGGGATGAAGTCGCTGGACGCGATCAACCTGCGTTCGGCAGACCACTGGTCGGTCTGGAGCGAGGGCAACCGGTTCCAAATGCGTACGCCCGCCATGGTCGCGCTGCGGGACATGTTCCCGCGTTCCACGCTGGCCACGACGAACGCGGCGCGGCGTCTGGAGGCGGAACACAGCTATCTGCAGTTCATCGCGTCGAAGACCACGATCATGGAGACTCGTCCGGACTATATCTCGAACTGGATGGACATGCCGTACACGATGAGCGGCCAATCGAAGTCGCCCTGGCAAATCATCCCGGAGCTCTCGATGTCCTCGTCCCGCTTCGGCAACAAGTACACGCAGTGCATTGTCATGCGCACGAAGGCTTCCAAAACCGCGAAACGCCACTGGCATTCGAGCCTGATCGCCGACAGGGGTATCTGGAAATTCGAGGGAAACGAGGACAAGTATCCCTCCAAGTGGGAACTGAAGCTGATGGACAACGCCAAATACAAGGACGACAAGAAGGAAGAAGAAAAGGAGCCGAAGAAGATCGACTTCTACGAACGCTATGACACATATGAAGACTGGAGCGAGCCGGAGAAATGAAGCGTCTGATGCCGTTCTTTCTGGTCTTCCTGCTGGTCTTCCTTTGCGGCACCGGATTTCTGATGCTGAAAAGCGTGACCGCGAAGCCGGAGCCGCCCCGTCCGCAACAGCGAATAACGGAGCCCGTCAAGGGCGTCCTTCCCGCGCTGAATCTGCCGGACGAATCGAAGACCGCGCCGGGGACGGACAGCTGGGAATTCGAGGGCCAGGTCAACTCGAATTACATTTCGACCAGAACGAAGTTCAGCGCGGCGCTGCTGCATGACGGATGGAAGCCGGAGCGGCAGATCACGCTGGACGACAAGCTGTCTCCGCGCGTCCTGCTGACGTTTCAGAAGGGCGACCTGGAGCTGACCTTGATGTTGTGGAAAATTGATACCGGTACGACCGGCTTTACGTATCGTAGGGATCGAATCATCAACCCCGGAGTGGAACTTCAATGAACGAAAAAGACGCATCGTTTCTTGTCCTGTTTCTGGCGCCCGTCAAGGATTACCTGGCGGACGACAAGGTCTCGGAAATCCTGATCAACGGCCCGAACCAGATCTATATCGAGCGCGGCGGAAAACTTGAGGAGACCGAGGCGAAATTCGCCAGCGAGGCGCAGCTGAAGGCCGCCGCCGTGAACATCGCGAAATCGGTGGACCGTCAGCTGGACGAGATGCACCCCGACCTGGACGCCCGTCTGCCCGACGGTTCCCGCGTCCACGCCACGATCCCGCCCATCAGCCGCTGCGGCACGATCATCTCCATCCGCAAGTTCAAAAAAGATATGCTTACGCTGGAAAAACTCGAGGGATTCGGCAGCGTGCCCCATGAGGGTGTGCTGCTCCTGAACGCCATCGTGAAGCTGAGAAAGAACACCATCGTCTCCGGCGGAACATCCTCCGGCAAGACGTCCGTCCTGAACGCGCTGAGCGGGCTGATCCCGGACAAGGACCGTATCCTCGTGCTGGAGGACGCCAGCGAGCTTCAGCTTCAGCAGCGGCACTGCGTCTACTTCGAGACGCGCAAGCCGGACAAGAACGGACAGGGCGAGTTCTCCATCCGCGACCTCGTGATCGCGTCCCTGCGTCTGCGTCCCGACCGCCTGGTCATCGGCGAAATCCGCGGCGGCGAGGCGCTCGACCTGCTGCAGGCAATGAACACCGGCCACTCCGGCTCCATGTCGACCATCCACGCGAACACCCCGATCGACGCGCTGAGCCGCATGGAAACATGTTCCATCATGAGCGGCATCGAAATGCCGCTGACCGCCATCCGCATGCAGGTGGCCTCCGCCATCAACTGCGTGGTCCACACCATGCGCCTGCCCGACGGTTCCCGCAAGATCGTGGAGATCGCCGAGATCCTGCCGCTGGAACAAGGCGAATACCGTACGCGCACGCTGATGAAGTGGCACACGGATTCGCTCGCGCCGGACGGGACCGTCTCCGGACGCTTCATCCTCGGCGAAAAGCCCTCGTTCGCCGCCGACGCGAAGATCATGGGCATCGAGCTTCCGGACTATCCATGACGGGAAACGGGTCCGGCAGCGCATTTTTCTCCGGCGAGATCGTCTGCGGCAGCGTTCTTCAGCAACTTCTACGTCTGAGGGAAAACAGCCGGGAGGTCTGGCTGGCGTACGATACCGGCCTCAAGACCCATGTCATCCTCAAATTCATCCGTGAGGATGATCGAGGCGCGGAGCATCTTTCCGAACTTGCGGATTTCCTCATGCGGACGAAATGTCCGTCGCTGATCCGTGTTCTGGAAGCACCGCAAAAAGTTGCCGGGTTCATTGTCGAAAAACAGGAGTATGCCGCTGGAGGTTCGCTGTCATTGAGTTTGAAACGCTCGGGCAGGCTTACCCTTGCGCAGACCGTCTATGTAATGCAGGAGGTGCTTCTTGCATTACAGGAGCTCCATACAAACGGAATCATTCACCGCGACATCAAACCCGGCAACATCCTGATCGCATCGGCCAGCGGAATCAAGGTGGGGGATTTCGGGATCGCGCGTCTGGTGCGGTTTCCGGAGAAAGGCCCCGACGTCTTCGGCACGCCGTCCGCCATGTCGCCCGAACAGACGCTCGACACAACGAAAGCCGATTGCCGCACGGATTTCTTCAGTCTGGCATCCGTGATCTACGAGCTTCTGACCGGGCATCCGCGATTTCCGCACGGCAACCTGATGAAAACAGGTAAACTCGTCCGGAAAAGCCGTCCGGAGGACCTGGTGCGGGATTTGCAGCCATTTGCAACGACGGACCTGTGTCATCTGCTCGGCTGGATGGCGGAACCGGATCCGGTGAAGCGCCCCCTGACAGCCGGAATCATTCTGGAAGAGTTTGACAACCTTCGGTTGCCCTGCGAGCCGTTGTCAGGAGAGCGGGAAACGCCGGAACAGCAGAGCCCGCCGGAACGAGCCTGAATCCTCCAGAAACGCGGGTGTTTTTCCTTTCGCCAGCGTTTTGATCTCGTTGTCGGACAAGCGGAGCAGAACGGGTTCCGGGCGCAGATGGAGTTCGCGCAGTTTCTTCGCGGCGGACCGAATCCGCAGATGCAGCTGGATTTCCCGCAGAAGTACCGCTAACGGAATCAGCAGAAACACCGGATGCAGGGGCGCGAACATCAGGCCGCAGAAGAACAGAACCGGTATCTCCCATCTGCGGAACAGATTCCCCGCCAGACGGCGGAAGCGCGATTTGTGAACCTGGCAGGGGAAATACTCCTCGTATGCCGAGACGGGATACGCGATCCGCAGGGCGTGGACCATTTCGTGGGCGAGCGTTTCGGCGGCATCGTAGCCGCGGTAACGGCTATTATTCAGGAATGCACCGGACAGGAAGACGATAGAGACAATCTTCTCCAGGATGAGCGTCACCCCGGCGGAAAAACGTCCGGCCTCCACGCTGGAACAGTAAACGGGAATCCAGCGGGGACTCGCGCCGTACAGGCCGAAAACCATCTGCTCCGCCTCTTCGCGGATGCCGCCGGGCAGCGGACGCGCATCGGCAGGCGGCTCATAATCCCATTCCGCATGCATGGCCGTCAGACGCTTCTGAAATTCTTCCGGCGATTCCTGCGGAGCGATCAGCAGACCTTGCTCATCCAGACCGCACAACAGGTCCGCAATCGCGGGAAAGCCGCCTTCCGGGCCGTTTAAGGCCGCATTCAGTGCTTGGATGTCCGGCAAGTCGAGTTTCACGGGATCGGCAGGGAAATGACGGTTACGATGCGCTGGTACATGGATACCACAGCCTTGCCGACCGTGCCGAACCCGCCGGAGAACAGATTATTGGAATAGACGGCCGCGGACGCTCCGAAGACGAGCGGAAGGATCGAGCAGACAAGGAGCACGTATTCCAGCAGGACGCCGTGTTTTTTCCGAATTCTCATAAATTCAGACTCCTGACCCAGTTGAAGAGCGGATCGCCCGGGATGCCGTTTTTGATCACATAATCCTTAATCTCCACCGCCTTCTTTTCATCCATCGGATCGTACGAGTAGACGAAGGTCTGCTGTTCCAGGCGGAAACTACGCCATTCCTCGCCGAATGTCCGCATCTGCGCCGGGATTTCCGGTCCGGGCGGCGCGAAGAAGAAGTACGCGGTCTTCGCGAGGAAATACTGCCGGTTGTTCTTGTGGCGGGCAGCGATATTCAGACATGCCTGGAGAACGACTTCCCTCGTTTTCAGGATCGCCTGATAATAATCCCTTGTTTCTTCGATTTTACCATGGAGGATCCATTCGTTTTGCGGGAGATTGAGCCAGACAAGCGCTTCGGCAACCATGCGATACATATCCTTGAGCCGAATGCACAGCGGGACATACTGGATATCAGGGATCAGGTCGGTCGCGTAAATGTTGTTTGTGGAATGGACCGTCTGTTGAAGGACCTCGTAGAAATAACGTTCTCCGAAGAGTTTTTCGTACTCCTCCGATATAACTCTTGATCCGACGGGGAAAACACTTGGAAGCGAGATCACCTGTTCGATCAAAGCCTCATTGGAGAACAGCACGATCTCTTCCGGGAGCCTGCCCAAAACCAGATTGTATGGCGCAAGCGTCTCCTGCAGACCCTGCCATTGGGTCCGGACGCGCATCTGAGCCTGAAGACGATCCTCCATGTGTTCCCGAAGTTTGAAAAGCTGCGGAATCTTGATGCATTCGTCCAAAGAAATCAGGCGTATGGTGCGAATGTCGTCCATGCGCAGGTCGAACAGCATTTGATCGTTTTCATCCAGCGCTTCGATGTTGTCCCGGATTGTCCCTATCCTGACGGACAGTTCCCGCATATAGATCCTGAGAATACCGGAAATGTTCTGATTTTCACGCTTCAGATAGTCGATAAAAGCGTCCATCTGCTTCAAATCCCTGATAACGGACACGTTGTCCAAACTCGATTCGATCTCCTTCAGCATGGTATTGTCATGCTCCAGTTCCGTCAGCAAATGGAGAATTTCTTGATAAAGCGGTTTCAGATAGTCCGGAACCGCGCTTGTTTCGATTTCCCCGTCATGATCGAAATCTTCCGACAAGCCGTTTTTCAGTTCATCTATCAGTTTTTCCTTCACAGGCTTCATTTCTTTCCATTTTTCCTTCAGATTGGCAACTGTCGTGTCCAAAGTCGTCACCATATTGTGCATAGACACCAGGACATCCAGCAGATACTTTTCATGTGCGACCTGATTCTGGATGACGATCGTCTCAGGATCCGCCTGATTCCATGCGTCCGGATCTTCAAGTCCAAGTTTTCCGTAACTTTCCGCCGCATGTTTCCATTTGCTGTCTTTCAGATCGTTCCGGAACTCAAGAAGCGCCTTGTAGGAATTCTCATAGTTCGGGATATTGGTGGAATAATCGCGGTATTGTTTTTCATAGCGCTGGAACCCTTTGGAGTCCGGCATTTTGGTCAGAACGCGCTCAGCCGCGCCGTAATCGTTCTTCCTGAGATAAAAATCAATGACGTCGATCACCGTTTCGGTTGCCGGAAGCGACATGTAGTAAAGCCCGAAGCAGCCCGCGGCAACGAACAGGGTCAGCACGAGAATCAAAATCTTTTTTCCGAAGTGAGTCCGTGTATGAACGACGTTCCGGTCGAGGAACGCATAATCGAAACAGGCGATGGAAATATCGTCCAAATCCATCAGCATGCGCTCCTGCCGCTTCAGTCTTTCCCCGTTGACGAACGTGCCGTTGGAACTGCTCAAATCCTTCAGCCAGGTTTCTCCGTTTTCGGCGATGCGAATCTCCGCATGGTGTCTGGAGACCACGTCGGATTTCAGGACCAGGTCGTTGTCGGAGGCGGAACCGATCCGGAACGGACTCTTCTCCAGCCGGATTATTTCTCCGTCCTTGTCGCCGCCGTGTACTTCCAGACGATGCACATCGCAGGGGATGCGTTCGGATTTGGACGTGATCCTGACAAAGACTTCGGAATCCCCGATGGAGGCCCGGTCGTTCTTTTTCAGGACGGCGGAGGAAACGCTTTCTCCATGGACGTGAATACGGTTGTTCTCGCACGCGGTCAGTTTCACGCCGTTCTGAACGACATGCAGTTTCGCATGGTGTTCTCCGCACGATTGGTCCGTCTCCGGTATGACCAGATCGTTATCCTGCGCCCGTCCGATGGTCAGCGTTTTGTCCGGATCGTCGATCAGGACCGTCTGAAACAGTTTGCCGCGGCAACGGAATTCAAGAGAATAACCGACCGTCCGCCTCCGCCTCGTACGGGCGTTATCTTCCGAAGTATTCGAACTAGTTTTTGATTTTGAAAAAGCCATTATTCGTCAAGCGTCCAGATGTTTTGCATGATTCTGAGATGCCGATAGTCATCGGGCGACGGAAATTTTGAAAGACATATATTGACCACATCCCTCATCATGAGCCAGTTTTCACTTTGTTCATAATGCTGGTAAGCCAGACACGCCTGCGCGTACCAAAGTGCCTGCCGTTCCCGGAAATCCTGCAGAAGCCCCAGGGCGTCTTCCATCATTTCCTCATCGTTTGCCTTTCCTGCGAGGGAAAGCAGGAGAGCGAACTTCTGCTTGATCTCCGTCCAGTCGGTGATCGCGACATTGACCATCATTTTGGACAGCAGGGTGCGGTACAGTTCCGTTTTGGAAACGCCTTCCGGAATGGTCTCCGGGATTTCCCAGTAACTGTTCGCGGCATCCGGGGAAGCAACGAAACAGGCATAATTGGTCAGGACTTTTTCCGCGCGCCAGTAGTGCTGGACCGGGACTTCACGCGTAAAAATGATCTCCTTGTCGTGGTAACGCAAATAGCTGACAAACCCCTGCCACTGGAAATCGTTGTCATTTCGTTTGTATCCCATGGTCTGATAAGGGATGCCGCAAGTCGAGATGGAATAGAACTTGTCTTCCGGAAGCTTGAGGAATGTGTATCCGTGATTCTCTTCCGCATCCTTCTTCCAGTCGCTGAAACTATCCTTGCGGGAAACGACAAAACCATCGGGAACATCGTTCACCACAAGTTTCAGATGGAACACGACATCCAGATGCTTGCCAAGCAAAGTCATCACCTCGCAGTTCGTTTCCGTTTTCTCGACCTTTGTCTGGGAACACTCCGGATAATAGATCAGGAAATTTCCCTTGGGCGGCAGCTCGATGCGGAATTCCCCGTCGTTGAAAACTCCGGTCACTTCACCCGGCCAGGTCACGGGATTCTCCAGCTCCAATTCGGAATAGAGGAAACCGCCTCCGATCACCGCAAGCAGCAGAATGACCGCAAAGGCAAACGTAAACTTCCTGCGGCTGGTCTGCTTCTGAGAAAAACGCCTCAGATCGTCAAGTTCCTCCTCGGAGGCGTAACGGGTCTTATCTTCTTTTTTTTCTCCGCTTTCCGCTCCGCCGTCGACCGTGCCGTCTTCCGTCGTCTCGTCGTCATCGGGTGAGAAAGGCGAAGACATCACCACCGGGATCGTACCGTCTTCTTCCTCGATGCTGAAAAACAGCTTCTTCCCGAGACGCACGGCCATTCCGGGCTTCAGTTCCGTCTCCATGCCGGGTTCCAGCTGTTTGTCGTCGACGAACACAGATTCGGCATAGGATTTGAGGGCAAGCGCGGAATCGGATTCCCGGACAAACAGGAATGCATGCTGAATCGCGATGTCCTCGCCGCCCGGACGGATTCCCGCCGATTGCGATTTTCCGATCATGACCCCTTCGGCCGGCACGACGAAGGATCTGCCGGAGAGCTCGCCGCCTGTGAAGAGGATCTTATAATATTTTGATTCCATTTCGTCACCTCACCTTAAAACAAAGGAACGCCCGATTCTTTCATTTTCAGAAAGACCGGCGTAAGGATGATAATGAACACTGCCGGAAGGATGAAAAGCGCCATCGGAAGCAACATCAGGGACGGCGCACGCTGAGCTTTGCATTCGGCGATCGAGAACCGCAGTTTGCGCATTTCCTCGCTCTGGATATCCATCGTATCCGCCAGGGACGCGCCGAGTTCCGTGCCCATCACCACGGCCGATGCGAACGATGTGAACTCCTTGATCTGAATCCGGTCCGCCATGTTCTGGAGCGCGACCGTGCGGATGATGCCGAGTTCCATTTCCCTGAGCATGGTCCGGTATTCATCCGTCAGCGGGCCTTTGACCCCCAGATTCACATAGAACCGGATCGCCGCGGTGAAATCCAGACCGCCGCGCATCGCGGATGAAATCAGGTCGATGGAAAAAGGGATCGCCTGAAGGATTTTCGTCTTGCGTTCCTGGACCAGATTGCCAACCGCGATGCCGGGAAGGAACCAGCCGATGAACACGCCGATCAGCGCCGCGACCGGGATGGCTCCCCGTTGATCCTGTGGGACCACCATCCATGTCCCCATGGCAAACGCCGCGCCCATCGCCAGCACCAGAAAAATCCGGGCTTCATAGACGAACGCGGGAGCGAGGTCAAGGCCCGCATACTGAAGCTTTTTCCGCATTGCGCGGCATTGCGCGGGGAAGAGCTTATAGATCAGACTGCCGAACCCGAGCGCGTCCATGATGGCGACGGGTGTGGCGCAGAGCCGGAAGACCGATGGCATTTCCTTTTCCTCTTCCTTCTTTTTGCGCGAGGCGGGAGTGTTGTCCGTGAAGAGGACATATCCCATGACCGGCAGCAGCACCACCAGGAACGTTATCAGATAAATGACCGTACGATTCATATTACACCTTCACATCCACGATTGCACGGATCACGAAGTATCCGATCGTTTCCAGCGTCAGCATGACCCCGATGGCGCACCATCCGATCAGCGTCTTCACCATCGGCAGCATCAGATCGTTGTTGATGACGAACAGGAGCACGAACGCCAGAAGCGGCGCAAGGGACATGGCAAGCGCTTCGAACCGCCCCTGCGCCGTCAGAGCCTTCAACTTCTGCTGAAACTCGATTCGGCCGCGGATCGTCTGCGTAATGCGCTGGAGGACATCAGCCAGGCTTCCGCCGGACTGCAACGTCAGACGGATCGAAATGATCAGGAGCTGAAGGTCTTCGCACGGCAGGCGGTCGTACATGCGCTGAAGCGCATCCGGCAGCTCCACGCCGAGACGGTATTCCTTCAGCACGACGTCGAGTTCTTCTTTCAGGGTACCCTCGCTCCGGCGGGCGAAGACTTCCAGCGCCTGGGGCAAGGCCTGTCCTGCGCGCAGGCCGCTGGTCAATCCCATGGAGAGATCAAGGATGCTGCCTTCGAAGTCGAGGGCGCGTTTCTTCACTTTCCGGGAGTAATACAGGAGCGGAGCCGCGTACCCGATGCCGAGCGCGATCAGACTGACGGGAACCAGCACATAAAACATGTAAACCTTGCAGAAAAGCAGGATCGAAACGATGACCGCCATCAGGAGAATCCCGATGGAGAACTGGATCTGCAGCAGGACCTGGGGAGAAACGAAATACCCGATGTCGTTGCGATGTCCGCCGAGGTTCCTGTCTTTGACTTTATGGTCGAAATGCTCCATGCCGACCTGCTGGACCAGGCCGACGGACAGAAAGATCAGGAGAAACACCGCGGCGAAGACCAGCAGGTAAATCCCGTATTTGCTCAGGAATGACGAATTCATGGTGACTCAGTTCTCCGGTACGAATACGGACATGTCCAGCTGAAGGTCGCCGGACTGCCGGAGTTCATCGATGAAACGCGGGATATTGCCGGTCGCCGTATGATGTCCGAGGACATGGAATTTTTCATCGAAACCCTCCTGCTCGAACGTGAAGATGTCCTGCATCAGGATGATGCCGTTTTCGCGGCCCGTGACCTCGCTGATCTTTACGATCTTGCGGGAGCCGTCCGGCAGGCGCGTCTGCTGAACGATCAGGTGGATCGCCGATGCGATCTGTTCCCGGATCGCGGCGGACGGCAGTTCGAATCCTGCCATCATGACCATGTTTTCCAGGCGGGACAGCGCGTCGCGCGGCGTATTGGCGTGGCAGGTTGTCATGGAGCCGTCGTGGCCCGTGTTCATCGCCTGAAGCATGTCCAGCGCTTCGGGTCCGCGGCATTCCCCGACGATGATCCGGTCGGGACGCATGCGCAGCGTGTTGATGACGAGGTCGCGGATCGTGATCCGGCCCTGTCCTTCCACGTTGGCGGGACGAGCCTCAAGGCGGCAGAGGTTCTCATGCGTAAGCTTCAGTTCTGCCGAGTCTTCGACCGTGATGATGCGTTCCTTTTCGGGGATGAACAGCGAAAGGATGTTCAGGAGCGTCGTCTTGCCGGATCCCGTGCCGCCGGAGACCAGGATATTTCTGCGGGCGCGGACCGCCTCCTTCAGAAAAAGCGTCATGGCGTGCGTCAGGCTTCCGAACTTCTCCAGGTCGTCCGAGGTCAGCTTCTTCGACGGGAATTTGCGGATCGTGACCAGGGAACCGTCGAGCGCGAGCGGGGGAATGACCGCGTTCACGCGGGAACCGTCCTTAAGTCGGGCGTCGACCATCGGGGACGCCGCGTCGATATGACGTCCCAGCGGCTCCACGATTCGCTGGATGATCGACTGCAGATGCGCCTCGCTATGGAATTTGGACGCCGTGCGGTACTGCAGCCCCTTGCTTTCGATAAAGATGTTGTTCGGACCGTTGATCATAATCTCGGAAATGGACGCGTCACGCAGAAGCGGGGAAAGAGGACCGAGGCCGATCAGATTGTCCATCAGCGTTTGTCTGAGCAGGTCGATGTTTACTTCCGGGGGGATTTCGTGACGGATTTCACGGAGGACCTGATCCACCGCGCTTTCCACCTGCGGACGCATGGAAGCGTTCGAAAGGTTGTTCTGCGTTTCGTTGTTCACATTGAGCAGTTCCAGAACACGTGTCTGGACACGCTTCGACAGCTGCATCATTTTTTCGGTGAAGAGGCTCTGCTGTTCCTTCTGCGCCGAATAGATGGGAAGGGTGTGTTCCGATCCGGGAACGGAATCCGGAAGCGGACCTGACGGTATCGAGGCAGGAGAGGAAGCATTGTTCCGCAGTGAAACCGCCACGTTGGTCGAAGTGGGAACCGAACTCGACTGGACCCTGAACTCGAAGTCGGAAATGCTCAGGACATCGCCTGCGATCAGCTCCGTCTTCTCCTTGACGGGAACGCCGTTTATCCGCGTCCCCGCGTGGCTTTCCAGGTCGCGGACGAACACTTTGCCGTCCTGCTCCGTGATCTCGGCATGGCGGCGCGACACGTGCTTGTCCGGGATTCGGATGTCGGCGTCCTCGTGCCGGCCGATGATCAGACAGCAGCCGGCAGGAAGTTCGATGGAGCGCTTTTCGTTTGTGAATATAAGCTTCATGGACGGATTACCACGTGAACATTCTTTCAAACCACGTTTTCTGTTCGTTTTCCTGGACTTTGAGATTTTCCGCACTGACCCGTTCGGAAACCTCCTGCTCCAGCGTGGCGTTTTCTTCGGACGGACGCGTCGCCATCGTGATGTTCTGATCCATCAGTTCAGGCGACACCAGGATCAGCATCTGGAGTTCTTCGCCCTGATCTTCTTCGGACGACGCGAACCAGTTGATGACCGGAATATGCCGGAGGAACGCATAGCCGGACGGTCCTTCATGAGAAAAGGTCAGCTCCTTCTGTCCCGCGATGACGGCTGTTTTTCCGAGCGGACAGATCAGCGTCGTCTTGGTTTTGCTCTTGCTCTGGACATAGTCGTCGCCGTCCCGGACCGGAGGCAGACTCCGTTCCAGATCCAGATTCAGCTTGACCGTATTGCCTTCCTGAAGGAATGCCTGGGCCTTGTATTTCAGTCCGTACTCGATCTCCTTCATGTCGGCGGTATCCCGTCCGTACACCTTGACCTGGCGCGTACCGCCGTTTTCATACGTGGATTCGTCGCCGTTGTTCGTGAGCGTGATGTGTCCCGCGTCGCGGAAATCGGCGATCCCGTTCTGTCCGAAGAACACCAGAGCCCCCTTCAGATTCGTTTCGAGCGTAATCGAACCGCCTGCATGCTGGCTGCCATGGCTGTCGATCGCGTCCTTTGCGCCGCCGTACAGCGCCTTGAACCAGCCAACGACGTCCCACGTCAGGACCGTGCCGTCCGCATTGGCGTTTCCGAGACGTTCCAGCTGTTTTCTGGTCACGCCGACGAATACGACTCCGAGGTCGACCTGGGAGGGCACGATTCTCAAGTCGGTTTTGAGGCTGGCATTGTTGCCGTTCCACTCCGAATCCAGCCAGCGCTGCGCCGAGAGAATGGATTCGACCGTTTTGATGCCGTCATCGGAGTACAAATATCCGCGCACGGTCAGGACGGTCCCGGTGAGGTTCATGGACAGCTTGCCGGGGGCATCCGGACCGGATTGTTCCTCCACGGGGAATCCGGCGTCCGTCAGCTGTTTTTTCAAATCGGCGATCAGTTTCGTGTCCGGAACAAAAGCGACGTAACTGTTGCATCTGTCTTCATAGGACTGCAGGATGCGGCGGAAATAATCCCAGTGGACGGGCTGCGTAATGATGCCGCGGAGAACAAGCCCCCCGTCGTACATCTGCAGAGTGACTTCCGGAAGCTCTTCCAGAAGACGGCTCATCTCCTGATACGTCTGAAGCGTCGAGTTGTACACCGTGATATGAAAACTCTTCTCGATGCCTCCGGCATGGACCGTGACCACGGCACGGCCGGGCGAAACTCCGGATACCTCGAACGTGTTGCCGCTGACATGCTCGATCTTGACGTTGGAAGAATCCGATTTGCAGGATTCGATGGCAAACGGCATGCTCAGTGCACGTTTTTCCCCGACGGTGATGGAGATCTGTTCCTGCATCGGATCGTTCCCGTTTTCGTTCTGCGAACCGAGCGCCTGGGTGATCGCCTTCACGATATCTTCCTGAGAAACCTGAACTTCGTTTGCCTGGGACTGACCCGGGGCGCCGGACGGTTGCTGAGCCGTCTGGCCCATGCCGGGAAGGGCCAGGAGGATGCCTGCCAGCAGAAGGAATGCAGTCGTAATTCTTTTCATGTTTTACCGCCGTTTATTTCGTGGAGTTTGCAGTTTCGTTCGTGAGCAGCGCCGTATCCAGGTCGGAACGCACGGCTTCGAACGTTTTCGAGTTCACGGCACCGATTTCCGAACGATTCCGCGCGGACGGATCGTTTCTTCTGCGGAGGATCGGGAAAAGTTCCGCTTCATGCTGTGCCGCCAGCAGGATCGTTGCCTGCCGGGGAGGAAGGGATACATAGATCGTGGCGGTCGCACTGCCCGGCTCGCGGAAAAGGCCGTTGCTGTTGTCAAGACCGATCACCTCAATGCAGGGGAACAGGATAACGGTTTCGCGTTCCTCCTTCACGTCCGCTTTCATGGCCGCTTCCGGGTTTTCGAGAAGTTCTTCAGAAGTTGCGTTCGGGTGTTCGACCCTGGTGTTTGCATAAAGCGCCGCAATTGCGATTTCGTCCTGGGGACGCAGCATTTTTACGAGGGTCGGATCGGAAAACGTCACCGGAACCAGCCATTGACCGGTGGTGACGCAGTCCGCCAGGGAGATGTTCAGCTGAATGTCATCGAACATGACGTAACTGCCGCGTTTGATCGCACGCGGGATCTTCTGGCCGTAGGTCAGGCTGACGCTGTCCCAGAGGATCGCGGATTGCGGGACCGCCGATTCCGGCAGGTTTTTGAATGAGCACGCGCCCGGCATAAGCTCTTCTCCCGCTTCCAGATCGCGGGCCGCGACCACAACGGATATCTGTGGCTCCTGTTCGGTGTCCTGGTTTTTGACAAGGACGTTGCTCACCATGTAAACGGCTGCAAGTCCCAGGAGGACGGCTACGATCAGCGGAATGACATTCTTCATTGAGATTACCTCATTTCACCTTATGTTGAAGTGTTTTGTCTGAATCCGGTCCGGAATGTCCCCGGAACAAGTCGGGAGCATGTCTTTGTTTCGGCTATCCTGCGCAGACTCTGTCTCTTTTCCCTATCAACTATGCGCAAAAAGTCTACTTGACTAACATCTAATATACATCTTTTTTATTTTTTTTTCAACCCCGGACGTGTTTTTTTAAATAAAGTTTTGCTTTCCGGTCAGGCTATCCACGAGGCAAGCCTCACGGTATTACGCCCGACCGTACACAGCTCTGAACGAGCCGGACGCAAAAACATTTTCTATGCGGATTCGCCGCAAGCAGCGGGGTATGAACCCGCAGGGGAATAAATAGTTACTTGCATCTCTAGAAAGCAAAAATACTCGGCTCGTGTAAACGTCTGGCTGATGTCACGAGAAGCAGGCGCTCCACTGTCCGGAATGCAATAGTGAATTGAAATGATTTCAGCATCCGAAAGCAGGATTGCCGAGGTCTCAATGGGTAGAGTGGGTAATCTGTGCCTCATCTCCCTTTCACGGGCGGTGAGGCGTGGCTTTGCATTCTTTCTCCAGGATGGGAAAATAGGTTTACAACAAACTTGTCAGGATAGCTCTTTTCTGAGGTTGCTTTCCCCCAAATCGAGGATGCTATATGCGTGATACCGGTCGCGGCCTGTCGATTCTCTAAGCTTAATCGCGGAAATGTGCGTAATTTCCGGTATATCCCGCGAAAAGACTTGCGAAATCGTTTTCGATATTTTTTGCTTGCAAAAATGCCGGAATTGAGGTATATTATCATTATGTTTGTTTCAAACACCCTTTTTGATTCGTTTTCACAAAAGTCGAATAGCCTACCATGCAGGAGAACTGCGCATGAAGAAAATGAGATTCCCGAACCGCGTGACCGGATTCCTCGCCGGAGCGCTGCTCGCCGCGGGACCTGCGGTTTCCGCCGCTTCCTTCGAAAACATGATCGCCAATAGGCAGAATTCTGCCGGAGATCTGTTCAGCATCGCTTCCGGCGGACAGACCGCGACGATCGTTTTGAGCGAGGAGGATTACGCCCCCGTGATCCGCGCGGCGAAGGACCTGAGCGAGGACGTGAAACGCGTTACGGGTACGGCGTCGTCGGTCGAGACGGACGGCGGGGCGCGTCCGGGCTCGATCTTGGTCGGTACGATCGGGAAAAGCCCGCTCATCGACGGACTCGTCGCGGAAAACAAGCTCAACGTCGACGCGATCAAGGGGAAATGGGAATCGTACCTGATTCAGGTCAAGAACAATACGCTGGTGATCGCGGGCAGCGACAAACGCGGCACGATCTACGGCATTTACGAGCTGTCGAAACGCATGGGCGTTTCCCCGTGGTACTGGTGGGCCGACGTGCCGGTAGTGCATCGGGACGCCGTCTATGCTGTTCCGGGGACTTACGTGCAGGGGCCGCCGAAGGTGAAATACCGCGGCATCTTCATCAATGACGAGGAACCGTCGTTCGGCAACTGGTCCCGCGCCAATTTCGGCGGCATTAATTCCAAGATGTACGCGCACATGTTCGAACTGATTCTCCGCCTCAAAGGCAATTATCTGTGGCCCGCGATGTGGGGCAAGGCGTTCAACGAGGACGACCCGCTGAACCCGGTCGTGGCGGACCAGTACGGCGTCGTGATGGGGACCAGCCACCACGAGCCGCTGATGCGCAACCAGGAGGAATGGACGAAGCGGAGCCGTGAACTCGGAGAGTGGAATTACCGTCAGAACGGCGAGAATATGCGGAAGTTCTGGCTGGAGGGGCTGAAGCGCAACGCGAAGTACGACAACATGCCGACCGTGGGGCTGCGCGGCGACGGCGACCTTCCGCTTGACCCCGGCGCGAATTTCGAAAGCAACAAGGAGCTGCTGCACCAGTTGCTCTTCCACGACCAGCGCGAGCTTATCCGCGAGGCGTACGGACGCGATCCTGCCACAGTGCCGCAGATCTGGGTGGTGTTCAACGAGATCGTGATCTTCTACAACCGGGGCGTGCGTCCGCCGGACGACGTCATCATGGCGATCTGCGACAGCAATTTCGGTTATCTGCTCCAGCTGCCCGCCGAAGAGGACCGGAAAACCCCCGAACGGCTTGGTCTGTATTACCACATCGACATGAACGGCGGCCCGTGGAACGACCGCTGGATCAGCACGCGTCCGATCCCGCAGATCTGGCATCAGCTGTACATCGCGTACCAGTACGGCATGCGCGGACTGTGGGTCATCAACGTGGGCGACCTGAAACCGAAGGAAGCCGAGATCGACTTCATCATGGATTACGCCTGGGACCCCGACAAAATCCCGTACGACAAAGTCGGCTCCTGGATGATCGACTGGTGCGGGACCATCTTCCCGTCCGAATACGCGAAGGAATGCGCCATGCTGATCTCGGAGTACATCCGCCTGAACCACATCCGCAAGCCGGAAATCCAGCAGACGCGCATCTGGAGCGCCGTGAACTACAACGAGGCGGACCGTTTCGCCGCGGACTGGCGGAAGATCGCCGACCGCGCCGAAGAACTGAAGAAAAAGATGCCCGCCGAATATGCCGACGCGTTCTATCAGCTGGTGTACTACCCTGTCGTGGCGGGCGCGGGCACGGCGCAGATCTATACGGAGCTCGCCAAGGCCGACCAGTTCGCGAAACAGGGCCGCGCCAGCGCGGCGGTCGCGCTCAAGAAGGCGCAGGACCTTTTCGAGAAGGACAAACAGCTCTCGGATTACTACAACAGCGCGGAAATGGCGGGCGGCAAGTGGAAGAACATGATGTCCGACAAGCACATCGGCTACACGCAGTGGAGCATGCCGCGTGACAACTCCCTGCCGCGCATCTCTCAGATGCCGGCGCCCGCGGCCGAGCCCATGCTCGGCGTCGTCGTGGAGGGCAACGAGAAAGCCGCGCCGCATCAGGTCGAGAGCCTGACTCTGCCGACGTTCAATTCCATGACCGATCAGGAATATCCCGTGACGCTGTTCAACCGCTCCGACAAGGGCCGGATCGAATGCGCGCTCAAGGCGGACAAGCCGTGGGTGAAAGTGCCCGAAAGAGTAACCGTGAACGGCGCGAACGACAAGACCGTCGATGTTTCCATCGACTGGAAGGCCGTGCCCGCCGGGACGTCAAATGCGACGATCATCGTGTCCGCTGAGGGGCAGAAGTCCGTGAAGATCGCCGTGAAAGCCGTCTCCGTCAATAATCCTGTCAAGAATGTGCTTGAGTTCTACGGAAGCGCCGTTCCCGAGCCGATCGTGATTCCGGCGTCCTCTTTCGTGGCGAAACGCGGCGCGAACGGCGCGAGCTGGCAGAAGGTCCCCGGCCTGGGGCGCTGGAACAACGCGATGGCCGTGTTCCCCCTGCCGACGCCGTCCGTCCTGCCTCCCGAAACCGCCCCGACCATGGAATACTCCGTCTACATCCCCGAACCCGGAAAAGTGACGGTCGACGTGGAGATCATGCCGATCTTCCCGGACAAGGACGATACCGGATTGCAGGGCGCGACTTACCGCGACCTCCGCATCGGCACGGCGTTTGACGATGAACCTGTGAAAGTCACCGACACGCTCGCCCGCGAGTTCAAACGCCTGAACAACGAGATATTTGAAAACGTCCGCAAGGTGCGCGTGACGCATGAAGTGAAGGAAGCCGGCCTCCACAGGTTCAAAGTCGTGATGGTCGATCCGCTCGTCGCGGTCGAACGCCTCGTGTTCTACCCGGAACTGGTCCGGAAGAGCAACCTCGGCGCGCCGTTCACGAAGCCGTATCCGGTGTTCAGCGCGACGGACAGGAAATGAGCAGGCCGGAACAGAAACAGATTTCTCAAACCGAGGCGGAGCTTTCGATCCAGAAACAGTGGTCGGAGATCCGGCGCGGGGCGGTCTTCACACTCCTGAACGGCGCCTCGCTGCGGGTGCTTTCGCCGGGGCGCTGGAACCGGATGCCCGGGCCGGACTTCCGCAACGCGAAGCTTGAAGTGAACGGAAAAATGCTCTACGGCGATATTGAGGTCCACGGGAAGACGAGCGACTGGATTTCGCACGGACACGGAGCCGATCCGGCCTACGACAACGTGATCCTGCACGTGGTGCGCCGGGACGATACGTCGCCCGGCAACGTGGCGTTCCTGCCCGAATCAGCAGTGCTGGTCCTGCCCGAAACGGGGGAGGGGGATGACGAGTCTGAAACGAAGCCGCAGGCCGCGTGCGCCGCGTATTTCGCGAAGATGACGGCGTCCGAACTCGAAAAGTTTCTGTGCGACGCGGGCGCGGACCGCCTCAGACTCCGCGCCGACGAACGCCTCCGCGTGATGATCTCGGCGGGGACGACGAAAGCGTTTCTCTCCGCCGTCGCCGAACAGCTCGGCGTACCCGACAACCGCGAGGTCTTCCGCACGCTCGCGGAACGTCTTCGCGAGTATCAGGAGGACGAGCTGACGGCGCATTTCGAGGCGCTCGTGTGGGGCGAATCCGGGCTTTTGCCCGATCCCGCGGCGGACAAACGTCTGACCGGAGACGGTCGCGCGCTCGCCTCCGCCTGGTGGGACGAATGGTGGCCTCTGCGTAAAAACGGCGGCGAAGGACTCTTTTTCAAGCGCACATGCCGTCCACTGAACAGCCCGGAACGCCGTCTGGCGATGCTCGGGGCGGTCGGCCGGACGTTCCTGCCCGATCCGTGCGGCCAGCTCGCCGGGATATTGAAATGCGGCAGCGTGGATTTGATCCTGGAGACGATCCAGGAGCGTCTGAGCGGCGGCGAGGCGTTCTGGGATGCGCATACGTCGTTCCGGTCCGCCGAGCTCAAACACCATGCGGCGCTCTTCGGGCGTCCGCGCGTGGAATCGCTGTTCGCGGACGTGATCCTGCCCGTGCTGGCGGCGTACGCGAAGCTCGTACACGACGATGCGCTGGAAACGCGCGTCTTCGAGCTTTTCCGCGCGATGCCGCCGCTCCAGAGCAATCTGGTGGTGCGGCGGATGCAGTCTCTGTGTCTGCCGGGCCGGAAAAACGCCGTAAAAACCGCGGCGGCCCAGCAGGGACTGATTCACCTGTACAAAACGCACTGCGAAGCGCAGGCGTCCGACTGCGGCGCGTGCAGACTGTATCATTCGTTCGCATCGGAGCAGTGAGCGGGAAAGGAAACCACAGAATATGCCGTTGAAAAAACTCAAGATCGGCGTCAGCGCATGCCTGTTGGGCATGAAATACCGTTATGACGGTACGGACAAGCTCGACGCGCGCATCGTGGAACGCCTGCTGAACAAAGTCGAGTTCGTGCCGGTATGCCCGGAGGTCGAGTGCGGCCTCGAGATTCCGCGTCCGGCGATGCGCCTGGAGCGGGGGCAGGGCGGCACGCGCCTCAAGGTGATTGCCACAGGCGAGGACGAGACGCGCCGGATGGAGGAATGGGCGGGCGTGAAGATCGAACAGCTCCTGCGGCGCGGCATCGGCGCGTTTCTCTTCAAGGCGCGGTCGCCGAGCTGCGGACATGGCAATACCTCCATTTTCGATTCGCAGGGGCGGTGCATCATGAAGACCGCCGACGGGCTGTTCGTGCGGATGCTGCGGATGAAGTGCCCGAAGATGGTGATCGGGACGGAGGACCGCCTCGATGAGTTCATCGATAAGCTGAACCTTGACATCTTCCGCAACTGACTCCACTTGTTTTTTGCACTGTTTCGGAAAAGATAATAAATCAAAACGAAAAAGAGGCTTGATTTTCGCGTTTGCCCATGTATATTAATGCCAAATGCACGGAATCATCACGCTTTTCCCTCTCGAAAGGAGTTACCCGCATGAAGAAATGTTTCCTTCCGCTGACTGCCGCAATCCTCGGTTTCATCCTGGCCGCCTGCGCCAGTGTCGAGTATCGGGGCGAATCCCTGGCCCCGCTTTCCTCGGACACCCCGGTGAAATTCTATCTGGCCTCCGAACTTGACAAGATGCCGGGCGTAATCGTGCTCGGGACTGCGGAGTACACTGCGCGTCCGTCGCTCACGAGCAAGGACATCCGCGAGAAGCTCCAGGTTGCCGCGCGGCGCGAGGGCGCGAACGGCATCCGCGTCATATCCATGGCGAAGATCCCGGACGGCGAGGCGAGGAAGGACCAGCTCAACAACACCGGCGCGCCGCAGTGGAACGTCTCCGACAACAGCGATACCTCGTTGTCGTCCATGAAGAACACGATCAACTATTCCGACGTCCGCGAAAAGGAAAAGACCATCTACAAGACGTTCGTGAAGGCCGAATTCCTGTCCGTGCCGGAAACGGTGCAGGCAGTCGAAGTCCGGCCCTGATTGATTGCGTTTTGAACTGTTTTTCCGGGCGGCGGTTTTGTTTTTCCTTCAGGGAAACGGAACGCCGCCCTTTTCTTCCTCAAAATTTGTCCTCCAATTCCGATATGAGGTAAGTTCCCATGAAAATGTCCCGACTGCTTCCCGTGCTGGCATTGAGTATGCTTGCGCTCGTTTCGTTCCCGTCCTGCGTCAGCGATGATTCGCACGCCTCCGCCAATCAGCCGAAACGTCTTGAGATGTGCGATCTGCTCAGCGACCATGCCGTGCTTCAGCGTTCAGCCGCCACGCATGTCTGGGGGAAAGCAACGCCCTTTGCGAAGGTGAAAGTCCGTATCGGCGAGGATGGCTGGTTCGCGAAATCGGCGACCGCGGAGACGACCGCGGCGGAGGACGGCACATGGCTGGCGTGTGTGGATGTGCGGAAACTCGGCGACGGCCCGTACACCATGACCGTGACCAGCGGAAACGAGACGCTCACGCGTTACGACATCCTGATCGGCGAAGTCTTCCTCGCGTCCGGCCAGTCCAACATGGAGAAGCCGCTCGGACCGCGCACCAATCAGCATCCGATCCCCGACTACATGGAGATCGCGAAGGCGTCCGCGCTTCAGCCGAACGCTGTCCGCATGGCGACGATCAAGGAAAAACAGGTCCCGTCGCCGGTCGACTCGTTCACCGGACCGTGGGAACTCCCCGGCGAGACCACCACGCCGAGGTATTCCGCCGTGGCGTATTTCGCTGCCGAAGTATTGCACAAAGAACTCGGCATGCCCATCGGCATCATCCATTCTTCGCTCGGCGGCAGCAAGGTGCAGGTCTGGACCAGCCGCGAAGCGCTCGTCGCAGGCGGCGAGGACCCGAACGAGACGTTCCGCGGCAAGACCAGCACATACCTGTACAACGGCATGGTGTATCCGCTCCGCAACGCGTCGTTCCGCGGCGTCCTGTGGTTCCAGGGCGAACAGAATATGGACGACGCGGAGAAATACGACAAGCTGTACGCGCTCATGACGGATTCCTGGCGGAAGCTCTTCCGGCGCGACGACCTCAAATTCTATTTCGTCACGCTCAACGGCTACAAGCCGCCGGATCCTGATCCGAACGCCGTCGCTGTTCAGCCGCGCATCCGCGCGTCCCAGCAGCGTGCTGAACTCGCCGATCCTCTGTCCCACATGGCGGTCGGCGCGGACACCGGCGAGGCGCTGGATGTTCACGCCCGCGACAAACGCCCCATCGGCGAACGTCTCGCGAAGCTCGTGCTGAAATACGAGTTCGGGCGCGACATCGTGGCGGACAGCCCGGTCTTCAAGAGCGCGTCGCGCAACGGTTCCGAGGTCACGGTCACGTTCGACCGCGTCGGAGGCGGCCTGGTCGCGCATCCCGTGAAGACCGAATACGTCACGCAGGGACGCCGCGCGAACGAGAAGTACACGCGCTGCAGTCCGGACAGCCAGCTGGAGGATTTCGCGCTGCGCGATGCCGACGGAAACTGGCATTGGGCGGACGATGCGCATATCGTCGGCAAGGATACGGTCGTCGTCTCCTGCAAGGCCGTTCCGAAACCGACCGGCGTCCGTTATGCCTACCGCGGATTCCCGATGGGCAACCTCTACAACGAGGAAGGATTCCCTGCGGCGCAGTTCGATGTTGAGTTGAAGTAAAAGCGAGCAATCGCGGTCTGAACAATACGGGGCTCCGGTTTTTAATGGCTGGAGCTCCTTTCTTTTTGCAAAATATTACTTTCGGAATTGAATCATCTTTTTGTTATTTCTCTGAAAATGAGTCTTGACATTGCATGCGCACGGGGGTACATTATGGAAAGATTTGCCTGTCCTCAGGCAATTTGAACTCAGATACAACCGTTTTCACCCCATAAATCTTTTAACAGAAGGTTGAACATGAACAGAAAAACTTTCCTTCTCGCAGGAGCCATCGCGGCTTTTGCTCTCTTCGCGGGCGTTGCGGCTCAGGCCGCCGATGCCAAAGAGTATCCCGGCACGGCCCTGGAACCGAACGGCAACCCGATCTTCACGGACGCCTGGACGTGCGACCCGGCTCCGCTGGTGGTCGGCGACCGCCTCTTCGTCTACACGGGCGAAGACATTTACAAGGACGGCGAACAGAACGGCCTCCCCGGCAACTACAATATCGCCGCGTGGCGCTGCTACTCCACGACCGACATGGTCCACTGGACCAGCCACGGCGTTCTGCTGAAGCCGGAACAGTTCCCGAACGGCCGCGCGGGCGTCGCATGGGCGGCCCAGGTCGTGCAGAAGGGCGACAAATTCTACTGGTACGTGACCTACGGCAACAAGAACGGCCAGGGCAACTCCATCGGCGTTGCCATCGCGGACTCCCCGGTCGGCCCGTTCAAGCCCGTTGAAAAACCGGTCATCACCGACGACATGACCTCCGGCAACGACATCGACCCGACCGTGCTGATCGACGACGACGGCACCGCCTGGCTCGCCTGGGGGCAGACCTCCTACCTCGCGAAACTGAAAGACAATATGTGCGAGATCGACGGCGAGATCATCAACCTCGGCCTTCAGAGCTATATCGAAGGTCCGTGGCTCTATAAGCGCAAAGGCCTTTACTACAACATCTACGCTGGTTTCGGCGGCGGCTTCGGCGGCGGCTTCGGCGGCGGTAATCGTCCCAACCGTCCGGCGGGCGGTCAGGGCGCTGGCGGACCCGGTGCGGGCGGTAATCGTCCGGCCGGTGCTCCCGGCGCTGGTGCTGCCGGTGGCGCTCCTGCCGGTGGCATGG
>JAEEGJ010006099.1_pt1 | contig 36692 bp, 28 predicted proteins | sample 8958761 | NCBI WGS metagenome assembly JAEEGJ01 (sample SAMN16246546, study PRJNA631951) | gut metagenome | biome: gut microbiome; feature: rumen; material: RS-attached | host: Bos | place: Iran: Karaj | collected 2018-10
AGTCACTTGCACTCCGCAAGGCAGGAACTTACAAGGAGTGGATCAAGAGACAGATCGAGTGGGATCTTACAGATGTAACCGCTGATCAGGTTAAGACTCTCGTTATCGCTTACGAGCCTATCTGGGCTATCGGAACCGGCGAGACCGCAACCGCTGACCAGGCTGAAGAAGTCTGTGCTATGATCAGAGAGACCATTTGCAATATGTACGATGCAGCTACCGCAGAGGCAGTTCGTATCCAGTACGGCGGATCCATGAACGCAGGCAACGCAGCTGAGCTTCTTTCAAAACCCAACATTGACGGCGGACTTATCGGCGGAGCTTCACTCAAGCCCGATTTCGGCCAGATCGTCAACGCTTAATTCCTCTGATATTTGTTTAAAAGAGAGACCCCCGCGGTCTCTCTTTTTTGTTATAATAGGTCTTACCCATTGCAACCCCGATCCGGGGAATTCTTACCGGTATTTCTAAAGCTTATGGACAGGGAGAGAATATACAAGATCATAATCTGTATAATGCCTGCATTACTTCTTATCGTTATCTTGGTAAGCAGTGTTTTTCGGAGTACCCGTGTTTCGGATGCGGGAGAAGAGAATATCCTGAACGCGGAAGAGCAGAGGGAATCCAGACTTACCGATCTTCCCGGTGATGAAGATGCTCTGAACGAAAGCTTATCCGGTGATCCGGATTCTGCATCGGATGTCGTTTCGGACGGTAATCCTGACCGTATAGAAGATATAGTGAATCCGGGCATAATAACACAGACGGATGAGGAGAAAGCCGACGCATGGATCAGAGAGCACGGCATTTATGCTCAGTCGGAATATATCGATATATCACACATTGATATCAGTGATGTCGATATTGACATGATCATATCCAGACTTCCCAATGTCAAACGTCTTGTAATGTGTGACTGCGGTCTCGATAATGACGGGTATGCGGCTTTGCAGGACAGACACCCGGACATCAAGATAGTATTTGAGATCGTGCTTGATTACTGGACAATACGCACCGATGTTGTTGCTTTCAGTACGTTCAAAACGACCGCGGAAGAGTTCTATATGAACAATGATGATGCATATTATCTTAAGTACTGCAACGAACTGGTTGCTCTCGACCTCGGACATAACTATGTATCGGATCTTTCTTTTCTTGAATATATGCCGGATCTGAAAGTGCTGATACTTGTCGATAACGTAAAGGAAAAAGACGGAGAGAAATTGTATCACCTCACCGATCTGTCCGAGCTGCGGTATGCTACGAAACTCAGATATCTGGAGATATTCGCAAATAATGTCTCGGATATGTCGTTCCTTGATTACATGCCGGATCTTGAAGATCTGAACATAAGCTACAATTCGGTGAGCAGTATCGAGCATATGCGTAATATGCCCAAGATCAAGAAGCTCTGGATGGAACATACGTACATATCGGGTGCGGGCGTCAGTGCATTAAGACAGCTCTATCCTAATGCGAGAATAGTTTCAAGCGGCGAAGGTTCGGTTGACCAGGGCTGGAGAAGCGGTGAGAGATACCGTGCCGTAAGACGGATGTTTTTCGAAAATGTGATCGACGATTATTACAGGGATTAAAGCTTTCCGGGTTCGATTCCACACGAGTTAATTGAACCCGAATAATTATACATACCGGAGGATGTTATGGCTGAACTTAACGTAAGATTTTATTCAAACTGTCTTTGCAGGACCGTCGAATTCAAGATGCTCCTTCCCAATGAAGAAAGAAAGGATATCCCCTGGGAAGAAGATAAGCACAGGCCCGAGGATATGAAGACACTGCTTCTTCTTCACGGATATACGGGAGACGGAGATATATGGGTCAACAAGGAACAGGCGACGAATCTCAACATAGCGGTGGTAGCTCCTTCGGGCGATAACAGCTTCTGGCTCGACGGTGAAGCTACCGGAAGAAAGTATGCTTCATACGTCGGAGCAGAACTGATCGATTATGTCAGAAGGACATTCGGTATCGCAAAGACTCCGGACAAGACAGGCGTCATGGGCTTTTCGATGGGTGGATTCGGTGCAATCCACACGGCACTTGCATATCCCGAAACATTCGGAATCTGCGCCGCACTTTCATCCGCACTCATTCATCACGAGGTTGCAAATATGAAGGAGGGAAGCGGGAATTCCGTAGCCAATTACGACTATTACAGATTATGTTTCGGTGAGCCTTCAAAGCTTCTTGAAAGTGACAATAACCCTGAAACGCTTGTCAGGAAGATCAAGGCTTCCGGCGGAAAGATGCCTAAGATATTCATGGCATGCGGAACGGAGGATTTCCTTCTCGAGCCCAACAGAAGATTCCATGAATTCCTTGAAAGTGAAGGAATAGAGCATGTTTATGAGGAATCCGAAGGTATTCACGACATGGTCTTCTGGAGTAAGTATTCATCGATCTTTATGCCGAAGATGTTTTAGAAGTTTTAGGAAACCGATTTTTCTTGACTTGGAAACTAAAAGAATATATAATCTACTCAAGTGAAAGGGAGTAGCCCAAAGGCGGAAACTTTTTCCACCCGGCTTGAGATCGTCACTCGGCATCATCGTAAGATGACAGCCCGTATCAAGTGAGAAGGCAAGACTTTTACTGTAACTAAAGGTTGCGGTAAGAGTCTTTTTTTATAGGATTACCGCATCCGAAACACCAAAGCCGTCGGATGACGGTGAACAAAAGTACATCAAATGATCTTCATTGGATGTACCGGAGCCTTGGAAAGGCAGAAAGAGAGGATTTGTATGGAAGATTATGTAGGCATTGTTGTTTTAGCGGTGATAGCGCTGATCCTGTTGATCATCATATTCATCACCGGCTATGTAAAGGCTTCGACCGATGAGGCATTCATCATCACAGGTCTCCACAAAGAGCCCAGATACCTTATCGGACGTGCGGGCATCAAGATTCCTTTCTTCGAGAAGAAGGATGTTTTGAAGCTCCAGCTGATCCCCATCGATGTTAAGACAAGTTCCGCAGTTCCCACCGCAGACTACATCAACATCATGGTTGATGCTACCGTTAACGTGCAGATCGGACATACCCCCGATCTCATCAAGAAGGCATCCAAGAACTTCCTTAACAAGAAACCTGAGTACATCGCAGCTGTCGCAAGAGAAGTTCTCGAAGGTAATGTCCGTGAGATCGTAGGTAAGATGCATCTTGAAGAGATGGTTTCCGACCGTCAGAAATTCGCTACCCTCGTTAAAGAGAATGCAGATCCCGATCTTGAGGCAATGGGTCTTGTGATCACAAGCTTCAACGTTCAGAACTTCGTAGATGACAATCACGTAATTGAAAACCTCGGTGTTGACAACGTTGTACGTATCCAGAAGGCTGCAGCTATTTCGAGAGCTGAGTCCGAAAGAGACATCAAGATCGCTCAGGCGCAGGCTGACAAGGCTGCAAACGATGAGCAGGTAAAGGCTCAGACCGAGATTGCTACCAAGCAGAACGAGCTGGCTATCAAGCAGTCCGAACTGAAGCAGGAAGCTGACACCAAGCAGGCTGTCGCAGACGCTGCTTACGAGATCCAGCAGCAGGAACAGAGAAAGACCATCGAGGTCACCAGAGCAAATGCAGACATCGCGCGTCAGGAAAGAGAGACAGAGCTCAAGCAGCGTGAAGCTGATGTTAAAGAACAGGTCCTCAACGCTGAAGTCAGAAAGAAAGCAGATGCAGAGAAGTATCGTCGTCAGCAGGAAGCGGATGCAGCCCTGATCGAAAGACAGCGTGAAGCAGATGCTAAGAAGTACGAGCAGGAGAAGGCAGCAGAGGCAGTCAAGGCTCAGGCAGATGCAAGCGTTTATGCCAAGGAGAAGGAAGCAGCCGGTATTGCAGCCGTAGGTCGTGCAGAGGCAGAAGCAATCCAGGCAAAGGGTCTTGCGGAAGCAGAGGCAATGGAGAAGAAGGCAGAGGCATACGCTAAGTATAACAATGCCGCTATTACCGAGATGATCATCAAGCAGCTCCCTGCTATCGCAAAGGAAGTCGCAGCTCCCATCGCAGCTATTGAGAAGGTTACCGTTATCGATTCCGGCAGCGGAGATTCAGGTGTTGCAAGTGTCGGTGGCTATACTCCCGCAGTTATGGCTAAGGTCATTGAAGCCGTCAGGGAGACTACCGGTTTCGATCTTATGGACGTCATGAAGGCTCAGACCTATGACGCTAAGGTCAACAAGAACATCAATGTTACCGGACTTGAAGCAGAGACCGTAAAATCAGCTGTAAATGCCGTTAAAGGTAATGCAGAAGAGTAACTTGTTTGACGGCGGCCCGGGCATTTGAGCCCGGGCCGTTTTTATTGAAAAAATCAGTGTTTTCGACTAATATATTATCTGTATGGGGATAAATGAGAGTAGAAAATTCAAGAACTCTCCTCTTGGGACAATACTCATTGTTTTCTTTTGTATTGTCGTTAATTTTGTGGGCAAACATCTTGCGGTAAAATACGAATTGCCCCTCTGGCTCGATTCTCTCGGAACCGTATTTGCGGCTTATGTCCTCGGCCCCATAAGCGGTGCCATCATCGGCTGCACCGGAAACATAATCTATTCATTCTGGGATGCAAATTCACTCGCTTACAGTCTTACAAGTATTTTCATAGGTGCGAGCATGGGAACCGCGGCAAGGAAGAAGTATTTTGAAAGCTTCTTCGGTGCGACGACCGTTGCAGGCGGAGTCACCATAGGTTCCGTATTTATCTCGACAATTCTCAATCTTTCATTCTACGGCGGTTATACCGGTAATATCTGGGGCGACGGTGTCGTCAATTTCCTTATGGACAGAAATATCCCCAAGATCATCGCATCGACCATAGGCGAAATGTATCTGGACTTTCTGGATAAGATCATTACCGTTCTTTTCATGTTCTATCTGATCAAGGCGGTCAGGTTCTTCAGAAAAAATGAAGTAAAGAAACCTCCTCTTATCACGGGGCTGCTTATCATTGCTTTTATTGCAGGTTCACTGTATCCCGCAATTCGGGTTGATGCCGTAAGCAGAAATGATGTCACATATATTCAGCAGATATACAGCGCGGACAACGGCCTTCCCTGCGGACATGCCAATGACATAGTGCAGACCAATGACGGAATCCTCTGGGTCGGAAGCTATTCCGGCCTTTACAGGTATAACGGAAGCTCTTTCCGGTTTATGGAAGAGTTTGAAAATGTCAAGAACGTCAACTGTCTTTACGTTGATGAAGAAGGCAGACTCTGGATCGGAACCAACGACAGCGGTGTCGTCATCGCAATAGGTAATGAAGAAGTCAATGTACTCAATACAACAAAGGGACTTCCCTCCGATTCCGTAAGAAGCATTGTCCAGAGCTCGGACGGAGATTATTATATCGGCACCTCAGATCATATGATCGTCGTATGCCTTAAGAACGGCATCACGATATCTGCGGAGCTTCCGGATATAAGATATGCGCAGTGTTCTTCGGCTGACAGACAGGGTAATGTTGCAACGGTAACTTCGGACGGCAGCCTTTATCTGTTAAAAGAAGGAAAGGTGATCTGCGCTGTTCCTAAATTTGATGACGGCGTACTATACTCCTGCTGTCAGTTCAGCCCCGACGGTCTTCTTTATGCGGGAACCACCGACGGAAGAGTAATGGTCTTCAAGGTGATGGTCAATTCGGTCCTGATCCAGCATACCCAGAATTGCAGCGGAGTTTCCGAGATCAACGAGATCTATTTCAAAGACGATAACATCTGGGTGCTTGCCGATAACGGTATCGGAAGACTTCACGGACATGCATACACCAAGGTTCCCACAGGTGATTTCAATTCATCCATAGAAAGAATGTGCGCAGATTACCAGGGCAATCTCTGGTTTGCATCGACAAGGCACGGTCTTCTCCAACTTTCCGAGTCATGCTTCTCGGATCTTTACACGCTGTACGGACTCAGCAGTGCGGTTGTAAACACAACAGCCATTCAAGACGGTATCCTCTATATCGGAGCCGATAACGGACTTACCGAAGTACATCTTAATTCCGGATCGGTACGACGCACTGCGATGACCGATACCCTTAAGGGTGTACGTATCAGATGTATACTTCCGGATTCCAAAGGCAATATCTGGTACTGCACCTACGGCAAGGGACTTATCTGTGAAAAGCCGAACGGCGAGGTGATATTTTACAATTCCGAAGAATACGGACTCGGAAACAGGGCGAGAGGATGTATCGAGCTTTCAGACGGAAGCATCGCCGCCAGCATAGATTCAGGTCTTTCCATAATCAGTAACTGCGTAGTTAAGACGACCATTCCCTACGGAGGTGAACTCGGTTCTTCACAGATACTTTCACTTTGTGAATATTCGGACGGAAAGCTTTATCTCGGCACCGACGGAAACGGAATAGTCGTATATGAAAACGGTGAGATAACCGGACATATAACAAAAGCTGACGGACTCGGTTCCGGGGTTATCCTCAAGATGGTCTATGACAGTGAATATGATGTTATGTTCATTGTCACAAGTAACAGTCTCTGTTATATGAAGAAGTCCGTCATTTCACAGATACCGGGATTTCCGTATTCCAATAACTATGACATTGTCCTTGATAGGGACGGTGAGGCTTTTGTCCTCGGAAGTGCCGGAATATATGTTGTCAGGAAGGCAGCGCTTTTGGACGACAAGGCAATTGAATACACACTGCTGAATTCCAGACTCGGCTTAAGGGGAGCACTTACCGCAAACTCATGGAATGTCGTAAGCGATATCGATGATCTTTACCTCTCGACGGACCGAGGTGTAATAAAGGTCAATCTCGATAATTACAGGTCCGGAAGAAGGGCGTACAGGATCATGGTATCGCAGGTGATCCTCGACGGTGTTCCTGCGGACATAGAAAGAGGAAACAGACTTATCGTCGACAAGGAAGTCAATACCATTGAGTTCATTCCCGAGGTCGTCAATTACTCGCTCGAAGATCCCAGGATATCGTATTATCTTGAGGGTGTGGACACCGGATACAAAACCGTTCTCCAGAGCGAACTGACCGGTGTCACCTATACGAATCTTCCCTCGGGAGAATACATCTTCCATATCGCGATAATGGATGAAGAGACAGGAAGGATCCTTGAGGAAAGCTCTTACGGATTTGTAAAAGAAAACTCGATATATGACAATAACTGGTTCATGTTCTATATGCTGTTTGTCGGGGGCTCGTTTGTGGGCTGGGCTACCTGGTTCTATACAAGATACTGGGCTCAGAAGAAGATGACCATGCAGCAGCAGAGGCTGGCACTTGCACTCAAGCAGGTTGAGATGGGCAATGAAACGATCATGGCTATCGCAAGGACGGTTGATGCCAAGGATATAATGACGAGCCGGCATTCGCAGAGAGTTTCGGAGTATTCCGTACTTATCGCCAAGAAGTACGGCTTCAGCGAAGAAGAGGTTGACAATCTCAGAAACGCAGCTCTTTTGCACGATATCGGAAAGATCGGAATTCCTGATGCGATACTCAACAAGCCCGATAAGCTGACTGATGAAGAGTATGAGAAAATGAAGATGCATGCGACACTCGGAGCCGATATACTCAAGGACTTCACGCTTGTAGAGCATGCGGCCGAGGGCGCCAAGTATCATCACGAAAGATATGACGGATCCGGATATCCCGAGGGACTTAAAGGGGATGACATTCCTCTTTACGGAAGGATAATCGCCATTGCCGATGCATTTGATGCCATGACTGCCAACCGTGTTTACAGGAAGAGACTTTCCTTCGAACAGGTCATGAGCGAACTTGAAAACGGCAGGGGAACACAGTTCGATCCCGAACTCCTGGATCTTTTCCTGGGATTGCTTAATGACGGGGACATTGATGTTGAAACCCTTTATGCCGATACGGAGGAAGTAAATGCCGGACGCTGAAAAGAAAAAGATCATATGGGTAGTGATCGCATCTTTCATATGCATCCTTGAATTCTTTGCATACAGGCATTTGGAAGAAAAACTCGATTTCGGCCACAAGGAGATAACCGTCGGACTGATAGTTGACGGTGACGAGAGCACTCCCTACAGTGAAAACTTCATACGTGCGATGAATACGATGAAGTCGGAATTCGGTGACAACATCGATATCATGATCAGGTGCAATGTTCCGTATGAAGATGTTGAATCCGTTCTCCGCGAGCTTGCGGGCAAAGGCTGTGATATCATATTTACAAACAGCTACGGATACGGCGAGACCGTTAAGGAAATTGCCAAGGAGTATCCGAATATCCAGTTCTGTCAGGCTACCTGTGACAATGCGGGCAAGGACATAGTGAAGAACTATCACACCTTTATGGGTGAGATATACGAGGGACGGTATATTGCCGGTATGGTGGCGGGACTTAAGCTGACCGAGCTGATAGATAACGGTACCATAATACCCGAAGAAGCATGGATCGGATATGTCGGTGCGTATCCGTATCCCGAGGTGATCTCCGGATACACGGCTTTCTTTCTCGGAGCAAGACAGACCTGCCCGAGCGTCAGGATGAGAGTGAAGTACACCAATACCTGGACGAGCTATATGCTTGAAAAAGAAATTGCAGGCGAACTTATAGACGAAGGGTGTATCATAATATCACAGCATTCCGATACCATAGGACCCGCCGTGATGTGTGAGAATGCGGTATGCGATCACCCGGTATTCCATGTGGGTTATAATCAGGATATGATAGATGTTGCTCCTACGACTTCACTCATAAGTACGAGGATCAACTGGACTCCCTATATACGTGATGCGATCAAAGCCACGATGAACGGACGTAAGATAGAGGAAGTCATCCGCGGACACGTTCACGGAAATGACATCGGTGCGGGATTTGAAAAAGGATGGGTTGAAATGCTTGAACTCAATCCTGCCATCGCTCCCGAGGGAGGCTCCGAACTTGTCATAAAAGCGATAGAAGACATGAAGAACGGACGTATACATGTTTTCCGTGGTGATTACATAGGTTATAATCCCACAGATCCGTCGGATTCGTGGGATCTTAACACGGAATATAACGAAAACAGCGAAAGCTCGGCACCGACATTCCACTACATCCTTCAGGATGTGATAATAGTTGAATGATCCGATTCAGGTAACAGGAGGATATTATATGAAGATCAGAAAGCTTTTATTATCTTTGGCGGCTGTTGTTATTGCGGTATTTGCTTACTCGAATACTGCTTCGGCAGCACCCATTCAGATGGCTGACGGCAATATTTTCGATCCCGAATTCTATGCGGCATCTTACCCCGATGTAGTCAGCGTGTTTGGAACCGATCCCAATTACCTTTATCTTCACTATGTCGTATGCGGACAGGCAGAAGGAAGGCTTCCCTATGCTTCTACGGGGGCGGCAATAGTACCCGTAGCACCTGCAGGCCCGGCACAGCTTCAGCTTGATGTCTTTTCAGCTCTTGTCGGACACGGAAAGGTTTTTGAGAACGGACATATCATTGCACAGTCACCGGGTTATATGCAGATAGAGACACCCGAGTATATTTACACCATTAGCGGAAACGGCATCAATGTATGGAAGGATGAATCCGTTCTTTTTGATGCAAACGCTTATGCGATGCTCAATCCCGATATCGCAGCCGTATACGGGACAGACAAAGCCGCACTCTGGAACCAGTACAAGACCCAGGGCGTATATCAGGGAAGACAGGCAGCCGGTACCACACTTAACGCGAACGCAAAGCTTCTCATCATCCAGGTTGCACAGGCGATTACCACTCCTAATATGACAACAGAGCAGAAGATACGTGCCGTACATGACTGGATGATCAATTATGCCAATTATGACACCACGTATGCCGAAGTATCACAGACTGTCGAAGGCTTTATGTATAACCGTACTGCGGTATGCGCAGGATATGCCAAGACATTTGAGTACTTCATGACCGCACTCGGAATCCCCTGTGAAACCATAACCGGATATGCTGACGGCGGTGACCATGCATGGAACAGGGTTGCCGTAAACGGTGTATGGCTTTACATCGATGTAACCTGGGACGACCCCGTCTATACGGTTAACGGAGTAAGAAGGGATAAGCTGTCACATGAGTATTATCTGATCCCCGAAGCACGTATGAATTCCGATCATTACCCCCAGGCATATCACGATCTGTTTTAATATGTAGTTTATGCACTTTAAATTTATAAGTTAAAGGAGCCTGAATATATGATTTACAAATGTAAAAACTGTGGCGGTGATATGGTATTTGAGCCCTCTATCGGCAAGATGAAGTGCCCGTTCTGCGATTCTACCGAGTGCGAAGAAGTAAGCACCGGGTCCGAGATCAAGGACGGCGACGTTGCTACCGAAGAGACAGCCCAGGAACTCGGATATTCCGCTGCCGGAAATCTGCTCTGCCCCAACTGCGGATGCGAGATAGAACTAGGAAAGTTCACATCGGCGCTTCGTTGCCCTGCCTGTGATTCCAACATCATCGTTGATTCCAGAATGAAGGGAGAGTATAAGCCCGAATTCATGACTCCTTTTAAGATCGATGAGAAGAAAGCAAAGGAAATGATAAAGCAGAAATTTGCTTCCATGAGATTTGCTCCCAGGGATCTTGTCAGCGAAGCAAGACTGAAGAAGATCCAGGGCTGGTATATGCCTACCTGGTTCTATGACATGGATACGACTCTCGATTACTATGCAACCGGTATCCAGGAAAAGAAGGAGACCAAGGGCAATACCGAGTATACATACATCGATTCCTATGATGTAAACCGCGTTATGGATGCGAAGTTTGGTAAGCTTCCCGTCGATGCTGCGGATGCTCTTCCCGATGAGATGATGGATCTGCTTGCTCCCTTCGATACCAAGGAATCAATGCCTTATGATTCGAGATATATGTCAGGATTCTATTCCGAGCAGTATAACCAGTCCGCAGACCAGCTTCGTCCCAGAGCCGAAAGCCAGGTTGAACATTTTGGACAGAGCATGTGCCATGATGAGGCACAGAGCGGATCCCACGGAAGATATACCAGAACCCAGAACGAAAATCTCAAGGTTCAGTACAATTCCGTGATCTCACATTACGGACTTATGCCCGTATGGAAGTATGATTATACCTATAAGGATCAGCCTTATCCCTTCTATATAAACGGTCAGACCGGAAAAATAGTCGGAACCGCTCCCGTAGATCCCAAGAGAGTATGGTCATTTGCGGCAATTGTTGCGGCAATCATCATGATTGTCGGCGTCGGTCTTTCCTTTGCCCTTGATTTCAATTTCTTACTTCCCGTAGTCGTCGGCCTTATCATCGGTCTTATCGTGGGCTTCGTAAACATGAATCCCGCGGCAGGAAAGGTTACCGTCAATTCCGCTACCTATGTGGCTCCGGGTGACAAGAAGATCAAGGTTTCAACCGATATTTACAAGGGAAGAGAGACCAAAACCCGTCAACTTAACAATAATTGATAAAAATCGTTGACAAATGCCCGTAAAGTGGGTATATTAGCAAAGTGTGTGATGTTTTAGCGTGCGTGTCTCGCTTTGAATGCATCCCGTCAATGCATTAGGCTAAAGTCACCGGCACTTGTAATAACTTGTATTGAATATTTTTTGGAGGTGTTACTTTGGCTAACATTAAGTCTGCTAAGAAGAGAGTACTTGTTGATCGCAGAAACGAAGAGAGAAATAAGGCTATCCGTTCATCTGCCAAGACCGCGATCAAGAAGGTTTATTCTGCAGTAGAAGGCGGAGACAAGAGCGCAGCTGAAGCTGAGCTCAGGGAAGCTACCAAGACTCTTGAGATGGCTGCTACCAAGGGCGTATATCACAAGAACAACGTAGCTAACAAGACTTCTAAGATGGCTAAGGCTGTCAACAAGATGGCTTAAGCTTTTCGTAAGATTACTAATCACAAACCCCTCGGAGTCTTCCGAGGGGTTTTTTCGAAAAAAGAGTTGATACGGAACGAGGTTCCGAAAACAGAGGTTTAAATGGACAAGAGTCTTATTAGGAATTTTTGCATAGTTGCCCATATCGATCACGGTAAGTCCACGCTTGCCGATCGTATCATAGAAAAAACCGGACTTCTCACCGCAAGAGAGATGCAGGAGCAGGTCCTCGACAATATGGAGCTCGAGAGGGAAAGAGGTATCACCATCAAGTCCCAGGCCGTCCGTACCGTATACAAGGCTAATGACGGAAAGGAATACATCTTCAACCTCATCGATACTCCGGGACATGTCGATTTTAACTATGAGGTATCTAGAAGCCTAGCTGCGTGCGACGGAGCTATACTCGTTGTTGATGCCGCACAGGGTGTTGAGGCTCAGACTCTTGCAAATGTTTACCTTGCCCTTGATCATAACCTCGATGTTTTCCCTGTAATAAACAAGATCGATCTTCCCAGTGCGGAACCCCAGAGGGTCAAGGATGAGATAGAGGACGTCATCGGAATCGAAGCCCAGGATGCTCCCCTTATCTCCGCAAAGAACGGAATCGGAATAGAGGACGTTCTTGAGGCCGTCGTGACCAAGATTCCCGCTCCAAAGGGTGATGAGAACGCACCTTTGTCGGCACTGATTTTCGATTCCATCTATGATTCGTATAAGGGAGTCATCGTCTTTGTCCGTGTTATGGACGGTACCGTAAAGAAGGGCACGAAGATCAAGATGATGGCTACCGGTGCGTGTGAGGAGGTTGTTGAGGTCGGATATTTCGGAGCGGGAAGATTTATTCCCTGCGATGAGCTTACCGCCGGAATGGTAGGTTATATCACCGCATCCATCAAGACTCTTTCCGAGACCGAGGTAGGTGATACGGTAACCGAGGCGGACAATCCCTGTGCACAGCCCCTTCCCGGTTATAAGAAAGTACAGCCCGTTGTCTATTGCGGAGTATATCCCGCGGACAGCGCAAAGTATGAAGATCTTAAGGAAGCGCTTGAAAAGCTTCAGCTAAATGATGCTTCTCTTTTCTTTGAACCCGAGACTTCACTTGCTCTCGGATTCGGTTTCAGATGCGGATTCCTCGGACTTCTTCATCTGGATATCATTCAGGAAAGACTTGAAAGAGAATATGACCTCGATCTTGTAACGACCGCTCCTTCTGTTGTCTACAAGGTTTATAAAACTGACGGAACCGTCATTGACCTTACCAATCCTTCCAACCTCCCCGATCCCAGTGAGATCGAGTACATGGAAGAGCCCATAGTAAATGCGGAGATAATGGTGACCAAGGATTTTGTCGGATCCATTATGGAACTCTGCCAGCAGAGACGCGGACGCTATGTCAGCATGGAATACATCGAAGCGGGAAGAGCACTTATCAAATACGAGCTTCCCTTAAACGAGATCATCTATGATTTCTTCGATGCTCTCAAGTCAAGGTCAAGGGGATATGCTTCCTTTGACTATGACCTCAAGGGATATGAAAAGAGCTCGCTCGTAAAGCTCGATATTCTTATCAATAAAGAGCAGGTTGATGCACTCAGCTTTATCGTTCACTCCGAATCCGCATACGAACGCGGAAGGAAGATGTGCGAGAAGCTTAAGGATGAGATTCCGAGACACCTGTTCGAGATTCCCATCCAGGCATGTGTCGGCGGAAGGGTTATCGCACGTGAGACGGTCAAGGCAATGCGCAAGGACGTTCTTGCAAAGTGCTACGGCGGAGATATCACCCGTAAGAAGAAGCTCCTTGAAAAGCAGAAGGAAGGTAAGAAGCGCATGAGACAGGTAGGAAGCGTGGAGATACCGCAGTCTGCATTCATGAGTGTTCTCAAGCTTGATGACGATAATTAAGCGACACCCGGTGATTCGCCTACAGTACATTTATGGATAATAAATCTGTCGAATTATACATTCATATACCTTTTTGCGTTAAGAAGTGCCTCTATTGTGATTTTCTTTCTTTTCTCGCAGATGAGAAAACGAAGGAAAAGTACATAGAGGCTCTTTGTGATGAACTTCTTTACATCGGAAGTGAAAGATGTGACAAGCCTTTGAGGAGTGTGTTCATCGGAGGCGGAACGCCTTCCGTGCTTCCCGCTGAGCAGATAGTCAGAGTGATGGAGACCGTAAAGAGCAGATTCGTTTTTGCGCCTGATGCGGAAGTTACGATCGAATGCAATCCCGGAACGCTTGATGAAGATAAGCTGAAGGCCTACAAAGAGTGCGGAATAAACCGCTTAAGCCTCGGACTTCAGTCATCGCACGAGTCTGAACTTAAGAGTCTCGGCAGGATCCATTCGTATGAGGATTTTGTAAGCTGCATCCGCATGGCGGAAGAAGCGGGCTTTGACAATATAAACGTCGACCTTATGAGCGGACTTCCCGGACAGAATGAATCTTCCTTTGAAGAAACTCTGAGGAAAGTCTGCACGCTTTCCGATCGCATAAAGCATATATCGGCATACAGTCTGATAGTTGAGGAGGAGACTCCTTTCGGACAGATGTATGAAGACGGAAAGCTTGAGCTTCCGGATGAAGAGGAAGACAGGCGGATGTATCATATGACATCAAGGATCCTTAAAGAGTACGGATTCGAAAGATATGAGATATCGAATTATGCCCGTCCGGGTTATGAATGCATTCACAACATCGGATACTGGACCGGAGTGGAATATTTTGCTGCGGGACTTGATGCGGCTTCCTTTTACGGACACTGCAGGTACAGTGATACTCCGGATATGGAAGAGTATCTGAAGGATCCTCTTGCCGGACCCGTGCTGATAGAGAAGCTTGACCAAAGCGGGCTCATGAGTGAGTATATGATACTCGGACTCCGCCTTACCGAAGGCGTAAGCGTTTCCGGGTTTGAAAACAGGTTTAAAACAGGTATGTTTGACATATACGGAAAGGAGATAGGCCGTTTTATTCAAGACGGCCTCCTTGAGCATACCGGTGACCGTATAAAACTTTCTGAAAAAGGCTTGGATCTGGCGAATTTTGTCATGAGAGCTTTTATCTGAAAATTCCGAAAATTTCTTCAATATTATGTAAATCAGTGATATAATGTAATGTGATATAAAAGGTCATATTATGACCTGATTTTTGCTATGCATTCGGATAATAAAGGTTCGGGCAATAAAATATGGTTATATGCGGGTATTATGCTCGCTGTATGCGCGGTAATAGGCGCTGTTTACATTGCTGTCAGATACAAGAACCGTATCGATGCGGAAAACACTTACCGCGAATTGTCTGAAAATGTAAATTCCGTAAGCGAAGCCGTGCCCGAAACGGAAGAGCCCGCTTTGCCCGAAGAAGATATCGAAGATAAACCGCAGGGCCTTTCACCCGAGGGGTTGCTTGAAGCATCCGGTGAAGGTGATGTAAGCGACAACGAAGAAGAGATTCCCGAAGCGGTTACCTCAGCTCCCGGCAAGAGCCTTGACTGGGATGAACTGCATGCGACCAATCCGGATATCTATGCCTGGATATATGTTCCCGGAACAAGCGTTGATTATCCCGTGCTCCAGCATCCGAGCAGCAATGAATATTACCTGAACCATAACCTTGACGGCTCATACGGTTTTCCCGGAGTCATATATACGGAAAACTATAACAGCAAGGATTTCACGGATCCCAATACCGTAGTGTACGGACACAATATGGACAACACCACCATGTTCTCCACTCTGCACAATTTCCGTGATCCCGACATGGTGACAGAGCCGCATTACATTTACATTTACACCGAAGACGGCAGGACTCTGGTTTATGAGATCTACGCCGCATACATATATCCGTCGATCCATCTGCTTTTGAATTTTGATGTTGAGAATGATTACATTTTCGAGCAGTACCTGAGGAATATCAGCAACATGGATCTTACAAGTTCGGATCTGGCTAATATCCGTCATGATATTGATGTAACCGTAAGCGACCGCATCATCACGCTTTCGACATGCACCACTGATCATGACGCTTCAAAGAGATTCCTGGTCACGGGAGTTTTGCTTAATCCGTAAGGCGCGAGGCAGGATTTGATAGAAGATAAGATCATAACCGAAAAGAAAACCTTTACCGCCTGGGGCCGGCTTGTTTTTACACTGATAGTCATCGCATTATTGATCACCGGTATTTTTCTGCTGGTCAGGCAGGTGGGAAGAAGATCACTCTACGAACTGAGTTCCGGACTTGAATCCGAGACTGCGGATGTCGGTGAAGCGGTTCCCGAAGGATCTCCCGATACGGGGATCACGGAAGGTCATATCATTTATAACGGAAAAGAATATGCTCCGAACAAGGATCTTATATGCATCCTTGTTATGGGACTCGATAAAGAGACTGTTACGGAGATAGGCGGACAGAGCTGGGAGACGAATCCGGATTCATACAATAACGGCGGACAGGCGGATGCACTTTTTCTCCTTCTTTTAAATCCGCACAATGAGAATATATATGTCGTCAGCATCAACAGAAACACAATGGCTGATGTCGATATATGGGATGACGATGGAAATTACAGAGGCATCCTGAAGGAACAGATAGCACTGCAGCACGGATACGGAAACGATGATGTTGCATGCGCGGAGCATCAGGTTAAGGCTGTATCGAGGCTTTTATACAATATTCCGATACATGCATACGCAGCGATAAGTATGGATGCGGTACCTGAACTCAATGATGCGGTCGGCGGTATTACACTCGAATCGCTCGATGACATCATTTATCCCGAATACGATATGAACCTTCGCCAGGGACAGCTCGTAACACTCAAGGGAGAAAAAGCGTATTGGTACATAAGGCTCAGGCAGGAGGATGAATTTGATTCCAACTCCCGAAGGCTTGAAAGACAGAAGCAGTACCTTACCGCATTTGCGCTTGCTGCCAGGGAGAGCATGAACGGAGATATCAATGTAGCGCTGTCACTGTTCACCACCCTTCAGAAATACATGGTCACCGATCTGAACGCAGGCAGTTATACATATCTGGCGACCGAAACAATGGATTACAAATTTACGGAGGAGAATATCTATTCCGTAAAGGGCGAAACACTTCAGGGCGAACAGTTCGAAGAATACTATCTCGATGACGATGCACTTCAGGAACTGATAGTAAAGCTGTTCTACGAGCCCGTTTAAATATGTGTTCTGCCGGAGAGTGATCTCCGGATAAATATATCAATAAAAATGTTTAACATTTTTTCAGGAGGGAAATCTAATGAAAAAGAAAGCTCTTGCAATCATTTCTGCCGCAATGCTGATGATGCTCAATGCTATCACTGTTTTTGCAGCAAGCCCCGCTGTAGGTACCGCACAGCCTCCGGTAGCAACTCAGACTGCGATTACCGCAGTCGCTGATACCGCTACTCCGGCTCAGTATGCAGTTATCACAGCTTCTTCCGCAGGCTTCACTGTTTCTGCTGTATCCGATTCGACCGCAAAGGCTGCCGTTGTTGCAGTTCAGAATACCGTTCTCAGGGATGTTGCGGCTCTCGGATATTTCCTTGGAAGTCCTGAGCTTGTAAACGCAGCTACAACCCAGGGAAGCGTTGTTGCGGCTAACATCCTTGCAACCGTAGATGTAAGTGCTACAAGCGCTGTTAAGGATGCAACCGGAATGTACAATGTTGTTCTCAGCAACGGCCAGATTGCTGCAGGCGATACCATTGCAATTCTTCACTTTAACGGATCCAATTGGGAACTCATCAAGCCCATTGCCGTATCCCAGGGCTCAGTTGCTTTCCAGGTTTCAAGCCTTTCACCCATCACCATAGTCAAGGTTTCTACCAATGCTCCCGCAGCATCACCCAAGACCGGAGTTACCTATTCATTCATGGCACTCGTCGTTCTTGCAGCTATGGCAGGAGCAGTCATCTGCTTCAGAAAATACCGCAGAGCATAATATCTGAATATGAGCCTTAAGTCTGCAGGGTTTATCCCTGCAGGCGGTGGGCTTTTCCATCATGACAAATTTTCTGTTTGTTACAACGATAAGCGGATTTTTGCCGCAGTTTGAATCGGGTGATTGTATGCTGGCGCAGCAGCTGGGATGTAAGGTCAGCTATGCGTCCAATTTTGATAATCCCGTTTATGTGTTCGATAAAGATGATCTGATAAAGCAGGGTATCGAACTCCATCAGATCGAAGTCAGAAAAAGTCCCCTTTCAATAAAATCGAATCTTAAAGCTGTCAAAGAATTAAAAAAACTGATCGATGACAGTGACATAGACATTATCCATTGTCATAATCCCATGGGGGCGGTTACATCCAGAATCGCTGCGAGGTTTTCGGCGAAGCATCCGTATGTGATCTATACCGCGCATGGGTTTCATTTTTACAAAGGTGCACCTGTTAAAAACTGGATCCTGTATTACACTGCAGAAAAGTTTTTGGCCAGGTGGACCGATCATATAATCACGATAAACAGCGAAGACTATACAAGAGCTCTTCGATTCCATATAAGACAGAAAGCCGGGGTTACCAAGATCGGCGGTGTCGGTGTTGACTGTGAGAAATTCAGACCGATGCCCGAGATCAGGGATGCTAAGAGAAAAGAGATAGGTGTTCCCTCTGATGCCTTTCATATAGTGACGGCGGCAGAGATCAATGATAACAAGAATCAGAAGGTCATAATAGAAGCGATCGCTTCGATACCCGATAAGGATATTTACTATACCGTATGCGGAAAAGGACCTAACGAGAAGCTTCTTAACGATCTGATCAAAAAGTACGGTCTTGAAGAAAGAGTCAGACTTATCGGTTACAGGACCGATATGGAAGAAATACTTCAGACGGCGGATGTATTTGCTTTTCCGTCGAAAAGAGAAGGATTCGGTGTTGCGGCAGTTGAGGCATTGTTGTGCGGGGTTCCTCTTATCGCATCCGATACACGCGGAACGAAGGAGTATGCACGCGACGGTGTTAACGCACTGATATGCAGATCGGGTAAATCCGATGAATACGCAGCTGCGATCATCAAGCTTAAAAGTAATCCGGACCTTTTGAAAAGATTTTCGGATGTATGCAGAAGCTCCGCATTTGATTTTTCAAATGGTGAAGTTCGTAAGATCATGAGACCTGTTTATGAGAAGGCTATCCTTACCGTAAATTCCAAACTGTGATGGATCATCTTAGGGGGAAAAGTGAACGGACCGCTCATCTCCGTAATAATGGGAGTCTATAACCAATGGAATACAGCTGCACTTGAGAGAGCCGTATCATCGGTATTAAGCCAGAGTCTCGGCGATTTCGAATTCATCATCTGGGATGACGGATCCGAAGGGGATGCGGCACTTGCACTTAAGCAGCTTCCCGAGAAAGATGCAAGGATCATTCTCGCCGGACGTGATGAAAACAGGGGGCTCGCGTTTTCGCTTAATGAGTGCATAAAGCTTGCAAAGGGAAAGTACATCGCAAGAATGGATGCCGATGATGAGTGCCTTCCCGATAGATTTGCAAGACAGGTGGAGTTCCTTGAAAGTAATCCCGAATATGACTGGTGCGGAACCGGAGCCGAACTTTTTGATGAAAACGGGACATGGGGCTGCAGGTATATGCCTGAGATTCCGGGTAAGAAGGACTGCTACAGATATTCGCCTTACATTCATCCTTCGGTGATGTTCAGAAGATCGGTGTTTGATACGTTCGCCGGTTATCTCGAGGAGAATGAGACTTACAGGTGCGAAGACTATGAGATCTTTATGAGGCTCATGCAAAAAGGACTTAAGGGCTATAACATTCAGGAACCTCTTTTCAGATATTTTGAATGTAATGCTTCATACCGCCAGCGAAGCGTGAAGAACCGCATCAATGAAGCCAGAGTAAGAGCTTACGGATATAAGAAGATGGGAATTCTGTTTCCCTTCGGATGGATATATGTTCTCAGACCTATTGTCGCATGCATTGTGCCTTCCGGCCTTATCGCTAAAGTGAAGCGCTGTGAAGGAAAGAGAGCAGGAGCAGAGAGGGAGAGTGTAAATGAACAGTCCGGTGCCGGAGAGCAGATCATCGAAGTATCGGAATACCGTACGCAGGATTCCTGCGTTCTCGGAAGCTACAGAAGGGTGTCTTCGTAGCGCGTGTGAAAAGATTGCGGATCTTCCGGCAGAAGATCATCTGTTCATAAGTGTATTTGCTCCCGTGATCTCGGCATTTGTTTTTTATGTTCTGACCGATGCCGGAAAAAGAGGAATTAAGAGACTGGTCTTCTGCGCGAGGGATGCTTATCTGTTTTATGAAGCTGCGAAAATACTCGGTCCGGTCATAGCACCCGGTATTGAACTTTCATATATACATGTTTCAAGATATTCGCTCCGTGCCGCGGAATATGCACTAAGCCCCGATGACTGCCTTGATACCATATGTCTCGGAGCACTTGATATTTCTTTTGCGAAGATGATGAAAAGAGCATCCCTTTCGGATGATGAGATAAAGTACTTCGCAAAGGAATGCGGATTCGAAAGAAGAGAAGAAGAACCGCTTGATAATGCTCAGGTAAGGGAGATAAAACAAAGGCTGCTCAATAACAGGGAATTCTTTGAGGTCGTTGCGCGGCATGCAGAAGATAAACTAAAGCCTGCTCTGGATTATCTGAAGCAGGAGGGGCTGGATAAGGAAAGCCTTCGAAAAACCAAGACCGCGATCGTTGACAGCGGCTGGATCGGGACGGTTCAAAAGAGCTTGAATAAACTTATAGGTGCGGGAGAAAAGCTTGAAGGGTATTACTTCGGATTGTATTCACTTCCGAAGGGGGTATCCGAAGAAAGCTACAACAGTTTCTATTTTTCTCCCGGAGCGGGTGTCATGAACCTCGGACGAAAGAACCGCTTCAGTGTCTGTCTTTTTGAAACTGTATGTTCCTCACCGGAATCAATGACATACGGATATGAATATTCGGACGGTAAGGTTATTCCCGTGACCAAACCGGAAGGTAATCCGAATAAGGATTATATTCTCAGATGCTCCGGATATATGAACGAATTTTCCGGGATCCTGGCGGACGGAATAAAGGATGATCTACAGAAAATTCATGATCATGACCTGATTTGGATCTGTGAGGAACTCCTTAAACCTATTATGAGTGATCCGACACCCGAAGAGAGCAGGGCATTCGGGAAGATGCTTTTCAATGATGATGTTCTTCCCGGTGATGATTATTCACTGGCAGGAAAATGGTCCGATGATGAACTTAAGAAGAATGCATTCATCAGAAAGATGTTCATCAAAAGCGGCATTAAGGATGGGGATATTCCGAAGAGCGGATGGCCTGAAGGAAGCATAACCAATTCCTGCACCGGATTTAAAAGAAAAATGAGCCTGTTTTCGGAGAGAGCCTCCAAAACGGTTACTGAGATAAGAAAGACGATCAGAGCGTGAAGGGAAAATTCAGCGACATATTACAATATGTGTTCGTTATAAGGGAACTGACAGCCCGCGAGATAAAGAGGAAGTATGCGAGAAGCTCACTCGGAATCATCTGGAGTGTGCTCAATCCGCTTCTTATGATGGTTGTCATCTCACTTGTTTTTTCTGCGATGTTTAAGAGAAAAATTGAGAATTTCCCCATCTATTATCTTACCGGACAGACAATATGGGGACTATTCAGCGGAGCAACGAATGCCGCGATGACAGCTCTTGTTGATAATAAGAGCCTTCTCATTAAAGCAAAGCTTCCAAAGCATACATTTATCCTTTCCAGGGTTTATACGGCATTGGTCAATTTCGGATATACATGTATCGCGTTTGTGCTGATGCTTTTGATCTTCAGAATCAAGCCGAGCTTTACAATGCTGCTTTTCCCGATATGTATAGTATTTGCGTTGCTGTTTTCTGTCGGTGTCGGATATGTGCTTGCAACGCTTTATGTATTCTTTGCGGATATCAAGCACCTGTACGGAATATTTCTGACATTGCTCATGTATCTGTCGGCAATCTTTTATCCCGTGGACAGTCTGCCGGAAATAATGCAGATTGTTGTCAACTGGAATCCCGTTTATCTGCAGATACTGTTTGCAAGAGAATGTGTTATGTACGGGCATTTCCCTGAACCCTGGGTCTGGATAAGGCTTGTCATATGGTGCGTGGGGAGTTTGCTGATCGGAATGTTAGTTTTTAAATCCAAAGAGAATAAGATAATGCAGACAATCTAGTCTGCAATAGGATATAGGATTGAAGAGATATGCATTCAATAAGAGAATAAGTCGCTTGATGATGGCTGTGATCATGCTGGTTACGGCTGTTCTTGGCGTGCTCATTCCTGCAGACAGGATATCTGCCGCCGATGCATATGCAGCCTTCGGTTCAACTTCATATGAAGTCACAGAAGGAAAAGAATTTAAAGTGGGCGTATATGTCAAATGCATGGATGGGGTCGGTGCATGCAGCATGACTGTCGGCTATGACCCGAACTGCCTTGAATACGTAGAAGGTGGTTCCGGTTATGATGCTGCGAACGGACTGGTATTCCTTGTTGATGAAACCGGTAACGGAGCCAATTCGAGAAAGTTTCTGTTAAAGTTCCGTGCTAAGACCGCATGCTATACATCGATCTATGCGGTTGCAAACTATGCCTATACATATGCATTTCCCGATGTGATTCTTGAAGACGGTACCGTGGTTCCCGCGGCTCCTCCTGTTGAATGCACTATCACAAGAGATGCATCCGCTCCCATTACGATTCAGGCAGTTGCAGCTCCCGAGCCTGAAAAGGAAGAGAAACCGGAAGATGCTGTGGAAGAGACTGTGTCTGAAGAAGAGGATACCGTATCTGAAGAGGAGACAATTGAAACGGATACAGTTATTTCTGGGGAAGATATTGCATCCGGTGAAACTGCGGGTGATGAGGACAGAGATTATCATTTATCGGGATCTGTTCAGATCGATATTCCCGAAGATATAGATGACATTGAGGTCATTCAGGTCGAACCGACCAATATATATGATGCCAATCCGCAAGTATTTGCCACGGGTGATAATCCGGAGCCTGTGAGAACGGATTATTCGGTTCTTCTTGCAATCGTTCTTGTTATCTCCGCTGTTTCACTGATACTTCTTCTCTGGCTTTCAAGAGATGAGTTTAAGGCCAGAAAGAAAGAAGCACAGCAGTATATTGATGAACTTGAGAATCCGCATTCTGAGGATGAGTATATTTACGAACTTCCGGAAGAGGGCGAAGTAGCTCCCGAAGACGACGGATTGTATGAAAAGCCTGATGAGTATTATGCTGTTTCACAGCTTGAAGAACCTGCAGATGTACAGGCAGTGAATGAAACTTCTGAAATAGCTGATCAGGATAGTGAAGAAACTGACATTGACTATACTCCCATATCGGATTCATATGCCGAGGATGAAATTCAGTTTGTTGATGTTGACGGAATGATCGTATCTGATGAAAGAGAGCGTGTCATTTCTGTTAAGGATGTCACGATGGAATTCCATCTGTCGACTTATAATCCGTCAGGCCTTAAGGATTATCTGATCCAGGCTGTAAAGCGCAAGATAGAATACCGCAGGCTCTTTGCACTGTATCACGTAAGCTTTGATGTATATAAAGGCGAAGTCGTCGGCATCATCGGTACAAACGGATCCGGTAAGAGTACACTTCTCAAGATCGTATCAGGTGCACTCAGACCCACATCCGGTAAGGTTATCGTTGACAGAAAGAAGGTACAGCTCCTTACTCTCGGTACGGGATTTGATATGGAACTTACCGCAAGGGAGAATGTATATCTGAATGGATCCATTATCGGTTATTCGAAGGAATTCCTCGATAAACACTATAAAGACATAGTCGAATTTGCTGAGCTTCAGGATTTCATGGAAGAGAAGGTGAAGAATTTCTCATCCGGTATGGTTTCCAGGCTCGGCTTTGCCATTGCCACCGCTGGTGATGCAGCTGAGATCCTCATCCTTGATGAAGTCCTTTCCGTAGGTGATGAATTCTTCAGAAAGAAGAGCCTCGCCCGCATCAAGGAGATGATACACGGCGGAAGTACAGTTCTTATTGTTAGCCATAGCATAGGAACTATCCTTGATAACTGTACAAAGTGTGTGTGGATCGAGAAGGGTGAGCTTCGCATGGTTGGCAACCCTAAAGAAGTCTGTGAGGCATACAGACATATGGAAGAAGAAAACGTGGTTGGTGCGTAATTGTTTAGAATTCTCCTATATTTTTACATCACGCTTTAATATATTAGTTTTTTTAGAATATGAAATTATGAAAATCACAATGGAATAAATAAGCATACTTGAAATAGTAATGTTATATAAAATTCTTAGAAAGGTTATTATGTCTACATGCATTCACAATAGTATGTGGATATGAAAGCTGGGTAAACACCATGAGTGAAGAAATGATTAGAATTGCTTTGATTTGTGATAAGAACTACATTTTGCCTACTATGACAACTGTATATTCTATATATATAAACAGAAATAGTAATAACAGGTATTGCGTTTATTTAATTTGCAGTAATGATGATGTTAACGAAGTTAGTAATATTTGCAAAATAGGATGTGATGGCTTTTCGGTAGAGGCAATTGGCGTTGACTGTGCCAAAGTTATGAATATTGCAAAAAATGACGGTGCCAGTTATGCAGTTGCTACTGAAATGGCACTATTTAAATTTTTCCTGCCTGATATACTTAGCGGCATTGAGAAAGTTTTATATATTGATAGTGATGTGATAGTAAAAAAAGATATTTTTGAATTATATAAAATGAATGTGGATGATGTTTGTGCTATTGCAGTAAAGGATAGTGGCAAACTTTATTCAAAGCGTAAAGTTGTTTGCGAAAAGGAGAATTATTTCAATACTGGTGTTATGCTTTTGAATTTGAACAAGCTTAAGGAATATACCGAAAAGCTTGTTGATGAAAAACTATCACAGGAAGATCATACTCTTATGGATCAAGATGTATTTAACGTAGTTATAGGAGATGATGTAGAGACGATAGACAACAGATTCAACCTGTTGTACACAAATCTTGTGAGAGCAAGAAGTAAATATTCAATGAGTCAATTAAGGGATTTTTACGATTATGATTATAAATCTCTTAAAGATTTATATGAAGATGCATATATAGTTCATTTTGCTTCGAAGGATAAACCGTGGAACAATACAACTTCACCTATGTCTAGGCTTTGGTATGAATATTATCAAGGCTTAAAAAAATTGAGTTTTATAGATGAAGATTTATTCACATTGTTTGAGGAAGAAAGAAAAAAAGACATAAGGTTATATAATTGTTTGTCAGGCCAAACACAAATACAGAATAAAAGAGTAATTGTATCGTTGACTACATTTCCTGCCAGAATAGATAAATTAATTGGCGTTGTAGAATCCTTGCTGACTCAAATTGAAATACCAGATAAAATATTGGTTGTTTTAACTAAAGAGGAGTTTCCTGAAGAAAAAAAAGAACTTTCAAGTGAATTGATTGAATTTCTAGAATCTTCAAAAATTGATATTGTATGGGGAGATCGAAATCTAAAACCACATAACAAATACTATTATACAATGCGTATGTATCCTGATGACGTTATTATTACGGTTGATGATGACGTTTCGTATTCGGATGATCTTATCTGGCGTTTGTATCAATCATATATGAGATTTCCTAATGAAGTATCCGCAATGCGAGTGCATCTTATAGATTTCGAAAATGGAATGCTAAAAAATTACGTGGATTGGAAACAGGAACTTGAATCACCTGTTGGTTATCCGAGTATTAGTTTTTTGGCAACTGGTGTTTCGGGCTGTTTATATCCACCCAAATGTATGCATGAGGATGTGTTTGATGTCGATTTAATGATGTCCCTATGTCCTACGGTAGATGATATATGGCTTAAGATAATGCAAATAAGGGTTGGAACATCGGTTGTATTGGCATGCCCATGTAAAAAAATAAATATTATCAAAGGCACTCAATCAGAAGCGCTCTACAGAATCAACAGAGCTGGCGGTGGAAATGATAAGTATCTGCAAAAAATTCTTGATTATTATGATGTCGAAAAAATTAAAGATAAATTGATATCATCATATAATTCTGTAGTGAAAAAAGTAAAACAACCAGCAGTGTCTGTGATTTTGCCGGTTTGTGACTCGAAAGCAAAAATACGACCTTGCCTTGAAAGTTTAGTAAAACAATCATTGAGAAATGTCGAGTTTATATTTGTTGACAATGGATCAAAATCTAAAATCTTAAATGAATATGCTATGAAATATCCAAATATCAGCTTGATAACTGATAAGTCCTTAAATGTGTCTAAAGCTGCTAATAAGGGAATTGAAGAAGCAAAAGGTGAATATTTACTTATAGCTGATTCGGATACGGTTTATATGCCTAATTATCTTTTTGACGCATATTATCTTATAAGCAGAGATAATACGGATGTTGTCTGCTCGAAGGTCGATTATTGTATCGGAAATATCAATGATTATACTTCATATAGAAAATCATCATGGGAAGATAAACAGTATTTATTTCCGAAGGAATCAGTTTTTACTTTTGGAGATATTAGAAATAACCGATTTGACGTTGTTTCTTATAGGCTGGATGATAAATTTTTTTCTAGAAAAATAGTATCGGATAATCGCTTTGACGAAAATGGTGATATCTATGGCGATATCATGTTTGTTTATAAAACTATTTTGTCGGCTGAAAAGATTGCTTACAATAATTCTGTGGTTGGCCATTATCTTGTGAATTTTGAGAATCCTCATCACTTGAAATGTTCATGGAATAATATTAAACACAGTATTATAGCTTTTAGGGATTATTTACAGCAAGACCAAGTCGGGTCACTATATTATCAGGATTATATGTATTTTATTATTAATACGGCTTTTCGCGAGTATGAACTTATAAATGATATGAAATATGCCGAAAAACGATACTATAATCTTGTGAATGATATAAAAGAGATGGGTGCTGATAGATTTGCTGAGAACTTATCTGATGAAACACTTTCTGCTAAATATTTTTATGTTTCCAATTTCAAGTTTCCTAGCGAACTGCTATCTAAAAATATTGGAATAGAATCGAATGATACAAAATTAATAAATGACAAACTCAAAATAAAAGATGCTGAGATAAAACAATTAAGATCTGATATTCAAAAATTAAATCGATTGTTGAATGAAAACAATTTTTTGATTGAAGGACTTCGATATGATAGTTATTGTTTAAATGAAACGAGAAAATCGAAAAGCTATAAAATTGGACTGTTTATTACTTTGATTCCTAGATGGATAAGACGAATGATTGCCCATTAGGGAATGAAATTATTCAAGAAAATATTTTGAATAATAGTGCATATCGGATAACCACTGAATACCATGAATTATAATCAAATCAAAACTTCAAATAGTGACGGTATGAAAGTATTTAATTCCTTACTTGAGGAAACTATTTGCAAAATATATAAACCGTCTTTTCCTGAATTCCGAAAAGATTTACTGTTAGAAGATTTAGATGAGTGCGTACTTGAGTCAGGTGAATATCATTGCGATATACAAGGGATATCTTTTAGGTTTTTATTACAAAAAAAAGATTCGGATATGCTCTATGTATTTTTAAATAGTGCTGCAGGTTTCGATGAAAACAAAAAAACACAATATAATAGGTGGTCTTGGAGTAACTTAACAAATGCAAACGTCTTGAATATCACAGATCCTATGTATTTTATGTATAATAACCTTCCCATTGGGTGGTATTACGGTGATTCGAAAACGAATCTAAGAGAATTGTTGGCACGGTTAATTATTTCAATTGCTAAAAAATTATCCATTCCAACTGAGAACTGCATTTTATATGGATCGTCATCTGGCGGAACAGCAGCTCTATATACTTCTCATTATTTGCCAGGTAGCTTTTCAATAGGTATCAATCCTCAGATTTATTTGTGGAAACACGAATGGTATGAAGAATTCAAAAAAATAGTTAGTGTTGATCCTCAAAATGATAATTTCTATAGATCTGATTTTATTTATCATTTAACCAATTCTCCTCATAATAAGTTTTTGGTGATTGTAAACAGTAAAAGTAGAGTTGATTATAATTGGCAGTATGTTCCCTTGATGAAAAAACTAGGTTGCGAATGCAAATACGGTTTATCTCAAATTGGGAATTTATATACATGGGTGTGGGATACCGGCAAACATAGCAAACATTCACTTTGTGATTTTCCTGAATTGTTTGTAGGCATTAATCAGGTGATAAAGTATTTGAGATATAATCATTTTTCTGTTGCAAATGATATGGCATGTACAATAAATGAATTATATCGAGGTTATTGTAATCATTTACAGCTGTAATGATAATTTGATTTATGATTTGCTACACAGATAATATATGAGAAGATGACTACTCCTTTAGTATCTATTATTATTCCGATTAAAAATTCACATAAATACTTGCCACATATTTTAAGCAAATTAATATCAGTTACAAATTGTGATTTTGAAGTTTTATGTGTGGATGATAAAAGCGATGATGATTCATCGAAAATAATCCATGAATATTGCAAAATCGACGAAAGAATTAGATATATTTCTGGAAATGGAAATGGAGCAGGCGCTGCAAGAAATATTGGCATGAAGTTTTCTTCTGGTAAGTACATTCAGTTTATTGACTCGGATGATGATTTTTCACCGGATATTTTAGTTAAACCATATGAAATCATATATAAAAAAGAATTAGATATATTGATTTTTGGTGGATATGAGATTGATAGCAATTCAGGATTGATTAATTATGATTCACCTATTCTCAGAAAGAATTATTTACCAAAAGAGAATGTTTTTTCTTTTCAAAATGTAAAAAATTGCTTCTTTATTACATCTGGTGCGCCATGGAATAAAGTGTTTAATAGCTCGTTTATAAAGCAAAATCATATTGCTTTTGATGAGCAGAAATATTTTAATGATATGTATTTTACATATGCAAATTTGATGCTATCAAATCGTGTGTCTGTAATAGAAGATAGGTTGTATTATTATAGAATACATGATTTTAAATCCCTTCAAGGTAGTAAATGGAACGATATTTCGTGTGTTATTAATGCTCTTGATAGAATTAATCTACAAATTAATAAGTGCTGCAATGTTGAGAATTTGAAATACAGTTTTTTGTCTTTTGTTCTATCTTTGATTTTGGCATTGATTGATGAATCTCCTGATGAAAGCTTGAATTACGTTTTGTATGAATATTTAAAGAAAGTCTTTTCTAAGGCGGATAAAACTCTTTTATGGAATTATATATTTGAAGAGGATATTAAAAGGGTATCGCTGAATGTAAATTTAGCAAATGAAATACTATTATAGTTTTTTTCACCATGATATCTTTGCTTGCATCGATATCTTAGGCTTTCTCGATATAGAAGTATTCTTTCATGATTTTCGCAGAAGAGCCCGAAGAGAATATGACATTATAGATGCTAATTATTTATTATATAGAAAGATATCCCTATATGACTTCAAAACAGATGTGGGAGAATATTCTTGGCTTAGGATTATATACTATTTCTTCTTTTTCCTAAGATAGAAAGCCCCTCCCCCACAAGCGCATACAGCGATCAATACAATGATTATCGCAGGGGTAGCACTTTTGCTGCTAGATGATCCATCTGTTGATTCTGAACCGGGAGATGCTGTTGCTTCTTCCGGTTCTGTATTTGTATCGGAAGAATTACCGTTATCGATTGTTCCGGGAGTATCGTTTACAGTCTGTGGTGCTTCGGGCAGAAGAGAGCCTTGTGATTCTGTCGGCCGGTTGGTGAAGACAAATTCTCCGAATCTGTCGATGGTGAATACCAGATATTCATGTTCACCGGCGGAATCTACATTTCTGACGGGACAGACCGGAACGCTGTAATATACTCCGTCCTCAACATAATAAAGATCGCATGGAGCATGACCGAATGTGAGAGGGACTTCAATGAGGACCTCACATCTGAAGGGGAAGTATTCAATTCTTTCGCAACCGAATTCAATTTGGATGTCATCCGGTCCCTCTGAACTATCTGCAAATTCAATGCCGTTTGCCGCAGCCTCAAGATGACCGCGGAAGTCATTTATGCTTGTTTCCGTCATACCGTGAATGGAATCAAGTTCGGCATCGTACATCTGAGCCATCAATGCCTTTACGGAAAAGAGAAAATTGCCTGCAACATATCTGCAGATAAAGAAGATCTCATCCTGCCCGGATTCGATCTCTTTTGTTATTTCGTAGTCAGATGCGGGTTCGACGAGGAATGAGTTATCATCGCCCGGCTGCTCTTGAGGGTTATCACTCGGATGCTCATCGCCCGACCCTTCGGGATTCGGCTGAGGTTGCGGACCGGGGGCCGGATCACCGCCGGAGTTATCCTGAGGATTATTATTTCCTCCGGTATTATTCCCACTGTTGCCGTCCTTGATCGCTTCAAACTGAGCAGCGGTTATTCCGAGTCCAAAGCGGCTGGCATCATAGGTCATAGTGCCCATATATCCGAAATTGGATGTATCTATGGTTGAACCGTCTGAGGGATATACGGGAGTGGTGTTATAGCATACACCGGCTGAATTGATGAGTCGCCAACCGGTACCGTAACAGAGAGTGCATTTGCCGGGCTGCCCCTGCTGTCTGCATTTGCACTCAAATATACCTGTTCCGCCGCAGACATCACAGGGATACCGTCCTTCGCCGTTACATACAACGCATAAAGAGCCGTCAGGCATGTGTCCGCTTCCGTCACATCCGATGGGGGTTCCGTCACCCGTATGATTGGTTCCGCACACAGCGTATCCTGTCTGATGACATAACCAGCATTGCATATATCCGTCTCCGAGACGGTCACTTCCTTTTGCGGGATCGCAGAGTTCACATTTACCGGTGCCGTCGCATCCGAGGCATAGGATATACCTTTCCGCATGAACCCTCGCCGGGATGAGTAACATGAAAACAAAGGCTATGAGGAATAGAAGTGTTTTGCGTGGGCTCATACTTATCTCCTTATAAGGGGGCGCAGGCTTCAAATATACGCTTGTGTATAAAAATATAACCTATATCCTGAAACAGTTCCATAGAATTAATCAAAGTCTATATCCATGATCTCTGCCGTTTATCAAAATTTATCATTTATAAATCAAATTTATCAAAATTTATCATTTCAGCTAATTCACAGATCAAAAGTATTTTCCCTATAATCTATCAAAATATAGTACAATTGCCATTGGGAGGGATGATCATGCCGCTTCTTGCCGGATATATGGTGCCTCATCCGCCGATCGCCGTTCCGGAGATAGGTGGAGGCGAAGAACTGAAGATCAGTGATACTCTGGCCTCATTTGATGAGGTTGCTTCGGATATTGCCCGGATCAAGCCGGACACCATAATTCTTACTTCTCCCCATTCGGTCATGTACAGGGATTATTTCCATATTTCTCCCGGAAGAGAAGCTGCCGGGGATTTCAGCCGTTTCGGCGCACGTAACGTCCGCTTCAATGTTTCATATGATGAAGAGCTTGTCCGTGAGATCGAATCGCTCTGCGAAAAGGAATGCATTCCGGCGGGGACAGACGGAGAAAGAGATCCTCTGCTCGATCACGGAACCACAGTTCCTTTATATTTCATAAACAAAAGATACACGGACTATAAGCTTATTCGCATCGGACTTTCCGGACTTGATCTGAATACTCATTTTGAATTCGGAAAAGCTATCAGGAAAGCCATAGATAAAACCGGCAGAAGATGTGTCTTCGTCGCAAGCGGAGACTTAAGTCATTGCCAGAAGGAAGACGGACCTTACGGCTTTTCGCCCGAGGGGCCCGTTTATGATGAGATGATCATGAAGACGATGGGTGAAGGAGATTTCGGAGCGCTTGCTTCATATGATCCCATTCTTCTTGATAAGGCTATGGAATGCGGGCACAGATCATTTACGATCATGGGCGGCGCATTTGAAGGAATAAATTTTGAAACAAAGGAAATGTCACACGAAGCGACATTCGGTGTAGGCTACGGATTCTGCATATACCATCCGCTGCCGTATTCTGAAAGCTAAAAAGGAGGAAGCCATGGATAAGTACGTTGAACTTGCGAAGAAGACGATTGATCTGATCATCAGTAAAAATGAAGTATATGTTCCGTCTGATGATGAGCTTACGGATGAAATGAAGAACGGAAGAGCCGGTGCATTTGTATCGATACACGAAGGCGGAAAGCTTCGCGGATGTATAGGTACCATTGCTCCCACCTGCAGGAATATCGCGGATGAGATTGTATCAAATGCGATCGCGGCATCGACCAGGGATCCGAGATTCAATCCGATCCGAACCGAGGAACTTGATTCGCTTGAAATAAATGTTGATGTGCTCAGCCCGGAGGAACCCATTGATTCGCCCGATCAGCTTGATGTCAAACGTTACGGTGTCATCGTTGAGAAGGGTTACAAGCGCGGACTTCTTCTTCCTGACCTTGATGGTGTTGATACGGTAGAAGAGCAGATCGCGATCGCAAGGCAGAAAGCAGGACTGGACCAGACCGAGAACGGTGTAAAGATGTACCGCTTTGAGGTTGTCCGTCATGTTTGATGACGGTGTTGAAAAAAGTACAGCCGTATGTCCCGTATGCCCGCATCACTGCAGGCTTCCCGAAGGAGGCACAGGCAGATGCAGGGCGAGGGCGAACCGTGGCGGCAGGATTGTTCCGATAAACTACGGCAAGGTAACTTCGATAGCACTCGATCCTATCGAAAAGAAACCGCTCGCTTTCTTTTGCCCCGGAAGTAAGATTCTTTCCGTGGGAAGCTATGGCTGCAACCTGAGCTGTCCTTTCTGCCAGAATCATGACATAGCGCAGGCGGGAGAGAGTGATATTTCGGAAGTCTATACAGTAACTCCGGAGAAGATCCTTTCTATAGCACTTGATGAGGTCCCGAGCGGTAATATAGGGGTTGCTTACACATACAACGAAGCACTTGTCTGCTATGAATTTGTAAGGGATACCGCGAAGCTGGTGCAAGAGCATGATATGAAGAATGTACTCGTGACCAACGGTACATGTGAACTTTCGGTGCTTGAAGAGATCCTTCCTTTCATCGATGCGATGAATATAGACCTTAAAGGATTCAGACCGGAAACATACGAAAAACTCGGTGGCTGCCTTGAAACGGTAAAGGCATTTATAAAAAGGGCTGCAAAGAATTCCCATATAGAGATTACATCGCTCATAGTGCCCGGACTGAATGATTCTGCGGACGATATGGATGAGGAAGCTGAATGGATCTCATCTATAGACCCTGAGATTCCGCTTCATATAACGAGATATTTCCCTAGATACAGATACAGTGAAGCGGCAACGGACATCGTACTTATGCGTAAGCTGAAAACAATCGCGGAAAGGCATTTGAAGAGAGTTCTTCTCGGAAATGTATAAAGCCGATCATAAATGAGACTTACTGTTTACAACGCACTCGTTAACAGAATACCCGGCATCAGATACAGATACCACAGATACCATGACGGAAGCAGAGGAATTAAGGTCTTCATATCCTGGCTCTATCTCCTGTGGCTTAATTTTGCATACTATTGTCTGTTCTGCAGATTCCTCGGCAAGCTTCCGGATGTAGCGTTTTATGAGACGAAGAAGGTGCCTGTCCATTCATCCGAATCCGGGATCGCGGTTAAGGAATTCGGATATGACGCCGATTCGTTGATCGAAAAACTCTCGGAGTATTCCGTTATCTCTTTTGATGTGTTCGGAACACTTATCTTCAGACCTTTTTCCGATCCCACGGATCTGTTCTATATTCTCGGGGAGAAATTAGGAATACTTGATTTCAGGAACAAGCGAATCCTTGCAGAGCACAGGGCCCGCGAAAAGAAATACAAAAAAGAAAAGCATTATGAAGTTACGCTTTCGGAGATCTGGGATGAACTCGCTCTCGTAACATCCATCGATTCCAACAAAGGAATGGAGACAGAGATCGAGACGGAGCTTTCGCTGTGCTATGCGAATCCTTTCATGCTTAAAGTCTGGAACGGATTAAAGGAAAAGGGCAGGAAGCTTATCATCATTTCCGATATGTATCTTCCGGAATCTGTCATAACACGCATCCTTGAAAAGAACGGCATCGCCGGTGCGGAGAAGATATATATATCCAATTCGCATAACATCAATAAGTACGAAGGAAGGATCTACAAAAAGGTTCTTGATGACATAGGTCCAAACGAAAAGCTTATCCATGTCGGAGACGATCCGAGAAGCGATGTTCTGATGGCGGAGAAAGCCGGGATAGAAGTGATCCATTACCCTCAGACAGGCAGGAACGATCTTCTTTACAGGCCTCACGATATGTCTCCCATAGTCGGAAGTGCATACCGCGGCATTGTTAATAATCATATTTATAATTGCTCAGCTGAGTATACGCCGGAATACGAATACGGCTACATTTACGGCGGTCTGTTCGTACTCGGATATTGCAGGTTTATTCACGAAGAGTACGTAAAGGAAAAATATGATAAGGTTTTGTTCTTGTCGAGGGACGGAGATATACTGAAGCAGGTCTACGATCTCCTTTTCCCCGAAGACAGTACCGCGTATGCATTATGGTCGAGAAAAGCTTCGACAAAGCTTATGGCGGCTCATGACACGGAAGATTTCCTCAGACGCTTTATCACTCACAGGATCGGAGAGAACATCACTATAGGCGAAGCACTTGATTCAATGGAACTTGCTTCGCTTAAAGGAGAACTGTCCGGATGGAGATCATCCGATAAAGACGGAACATTGAAAGCGGAAGATAAGTTGGCCGTAAAGACAGCAGGTGCTCTTAAAGAATTCCTTTTGCGGAACAGGGAAAAGATCGCTTCCGCATATGAAGAACAGAATTTAGCTGCAAAGAAGTATTACAGCGAAATGCTTGACGGCTGTAAGAATGTCGTTGCGGTCGATATCGGCTGGGCGGGAAGCGGAGCGGTCTTCCTTTCGTATCTAGTCGAAAGGGTGTGGAATATCCCCTGCAGTGTAAGCGGTATCATCGCCGGAACAAATACTCCTCACAATGCGGAGCCCGATGCATCGGAAAGCTTTCTTCAGAGCGGTAAGCTTAAGAGTTATATGTTTTCGCAATCACATAACAGGGATCTTCTGAAAAAGCACGATCCGGAGAAGGGGTATAACGTATTTTGGGAGCTTCTTCTTTCATCACCTCAGGCTAAATTTTTGGGATTTTACCCTGACGGCCCTCATTTCGAGGATTCCGATATCGATTTAGTAAAAGCGGGTGAGATCCGGAAAGGCATATTGGATTTTGTAAAAGAGTATACCGAAAAGTTCTCGAAAACCCCGTATTTACTGGATATCAGCGGACGCGACGCCTATGCTCCGATAATGGCTGCTTCCGGTAATAATGAGAATTACTTAAAAATGATAAAAAACAGGTTTTCTTTAGATGAAGGAATCGGTTGAATAAAAACTGCGAATCCCAGTTTCCATCAGTATACTTTAAGTATACTGTCAATTAAAAACTCTTGTTATCGCATCTCTTTTATAGTAAAATAATTGCGTTGTACCGTTCTTATTTGTGGCTTATCCGGGGAGAGAAATTTGAAATTCGTAAAATGGGAAGATCTTAAAAGCGGAATGAGACTCGCAAGACCCATTTATTCCAAGAGCGGCGTTCTCCTTCATGAGCGTGACGCCAAGCTCACGGACGGAAGTATCGAGTCTGTTAAAAACTTCGGTCTTCTCGGAATCTATATTCTTGAGCCCGCGGAGCCTTTGCCTCCCATGTCGGAGGAAGACCTGGCTTTCGAAAAATTCGAGATCAAGACCGTTTCCTCCCTTCAGGATGAAATAACCAGGATCAAAACCACCAAGAAGCAGAAGAATCTTCCTACCATAGTAAGCCAGATAATCCGTCAGTACGGTCATCTGGAAGGTAAGATCCATTTCTATCAGAACTTACGAAGTAAAGACGATTACACTTGCAGACATATGTTCAACACGGCGATCCTGAGTGCGATGCTTGCCAGTCGTTTGAACATCTCGATAGAAGAAAGACTCGCACTTGTTACCGCAGCTCTTACTCATGACATCGGTAAAGTCGGTTCCGGAAATCCTGCCATTTACGGAGGTGAGACCGATCCCTCAATGATAAAGCCGATGTACGACGAAGCACTAAGCGGAGCTGAGGCACTCGAGGAAAGTCTCGGTACCGAAGGAACAAGAGTCAGAAGGATCTGTCAGCAGGCTCTGAGAGTTCAGAGAGCTGTGGATCTCGGAGAAGAGATCGAGATCAAGAAGATGTCGATGGAAGCCAAGATCCTTCTCGTAGCAAGCCGCTACGATGAGATAACGGGAATGAGCCTTACCGGTGAATCACTTTCCGAAGTTAAGGCAATCATGGAATTCCAGGATAAGGATGACATTTACGATCCCGGAGTTGTACAGGCCCTTATCGATTCCGTATTTATTCTTTTCCCCGGAGTCAGCGTAGAACTCTCATCCGGTGAGAAGGCACTTGTCATCAACGAGAATCCGTCCAATATCCTTAAGCCGACGGTCATCACTTTCCGTCAGAACAAGATAATGGACCTTTCGATCCACGATTATTCCGACATAAGAGTTGAAGACATCATGAAGACTCTGGACAACAGATACATCATGGACAGAGACGCGATCAGTAACGCAGGTATCAATGTTCCCGCAGAGGGAATGATATAATAACCAAAAATTAATTCAGGGGTGAACAAAAATGGTTGATATTTATGACGTAATGCAAA
>JAEEGJ010006100.1_pt1 | contig 36691 bp, 30 predicted proteins | sample 8958761 | NCBI WGS metagenome assembly JAEEGJ01 (sample SAMN16246546, study PRJNA631951) | gut metagenome | biome: gut microbiome; feature: rumen; material: RS-attached | host: Bos | place: Iran: Karaj | collected 2018-10
TTTGTAGCCAGGCATCCAGTAATGTTCGTTATAACTATAGAGAGGTTGCTGACTGGCATCGTACATGGTTGTCGGTCCTCCACCTTGAACATTGATCTTATAGAAATAGCCACCGAATGAGGCTGATATCAGATTGAGTGTATCAATATCATAACTGGCACTAAGGTCTGTGTAGAAAATGTCGCCAGGGTTAGAACCTTCCGAATGTGACTTCTGGGTTCTGCCAGATTCCAGATAAGTTCGTTCCGTGTCTCGGATACTCTGGGAACTCTTTTCCGTCATCTTGTTATAACCAGCGTCAATGGATAGAATCGCCTTACCAAATTGTGTCGTCATGTTTCCACTGATACTGGGCGCTTTTGTGGTGCTATAAGAGAGGTTTACCCCTCCAGTGACACCATTAAAGCTACGGCCATCCATCATGACGATGTTAAGGATGGCATTCACGCCCTCAGCGTCTTCGCGGGCTCCTGGGTCGGTGATAACCTCAATGCGCTTTACCATTGAGGCAGGCATGGACTTCAGTATCTCCTTGGCGTTTTGGGTAAGGCTGGGATCAAGGTGACCGTTCTTGTATATCTTAAAACTGCTGTTTCCCTTAACCTTTATATTTTCTTCGCCATCAACGGTAACCATCGGCACCTTGCGCAGCATGTCGAGCACAGTCAGTGTCTTTGACTCTTCATCAGTCTGGACATCATAACCTACGCGGTCGATGTCCTGTTTGATGAGTTGACGTTGGGCCTTAACGGTTACGCCTTCTAACTCCTGATTCCAAGTAATAGAGTCGTTTTTTACTTGAGTGCTGTCGGTCTGTGCTGATGCTGATGGCGCAACAAGCAGCAATAAGAGGAATACTTTCAGATGCTTCATATTTTTATTTTTTTATTTGTTATTGTTTTTACTTTTTGAAGCAGCACACGTCATCCCAACGGATGCTGCTTGAATCAAAATCTGAGTTCATGAACTGATTGCAAAGTTATTCCTTTCAACTGACACACACAAGGAAAAGGCGGGAAAACCGCAAAAGGGGGTGTTACAGCATTTTTAGACTTAAAATGCTGATAATGAACAATGTAACCAAAAATTTACTAAGAATAAAGTACCAAATTGTAACGCCTATTTGAGGGCGATGACCTCATAAAGCTGCAGCATCTGGCGCTTTAGGAGGTCGGCATCGAGGCCATTGGAAAGCGAATCCCTATAGGCTCGACCATAGAAGAGGGCTATGAATGTCTGGGCCAACAGTTCGACATCTATTTCAGGCTGAATCTCTTTTCGTTCTATGGCGCGGGTAATGACCTGTTGCCACACCTGTTGCTCTCTATCCATACACTGTTGGTAAAGCTTAAAAAGATCTGGAACGAGGGTTGCCACTTGCTGGATGATGTTCAGATATGCCCGACTACCAGCAGCCATTGATACATCTTCGCCAATGATCTGTCTCACTTCCTTCATAGTCCGCTTAACGCCTTGGGCATAGGCGCCAATAAAGTCACGAAGCGATGTATCCTTACCATACCTAATCTTCATGTCAATACTCTGCTTGTCGATGACAAACATCTCAACAACTTGCCGGAACAGGTCTTGTTTGGTATCGACATAGTGGAAGATGGCTCCCCGACTCATACCCGTGGCCTTCTCTATGTCGCTAAAGCTGACCCCGTCATATCCGTGAAGGATGAACAGGCGAAACGCAGCACTAAACAGTTCCTCTTTATGGCTCTTTCTCATAATCTCTGGCTTTCTGCCTGCAAAGGTACATTATTTATTTTATATAAGCATCATTATGCTTAAAAACTTTGAATTATTCTTTAAAAATACCAATCGGTCGGTTTTGTTACAAAGATAATGCTTACCTTTGCATGCAAAACGAAAAGAGCATGAAGAATATCGTTTGGATACTGGTAGTCATCGCTATGATAGCAGGGTGCAGTGAGGCACGTCATCCTTTACTGAAGGAGGCTGCGGACATCGTCCATCAACACCCGGACTCTGCACTCGCGCTGATAAGTCGGGTGGATACAGCATCACTCTCCGGGGCTGACAAGATGGAATACCGCCTACTGAAGATCATGACGGATTATATTGTGCTGCATCAGGCTGACGGCGACTCGCTCATTACGACGTGTGTGGACTACTACGACAAGCATGGCGACGCCTGGCATCGAGGCAGGACATACTATTACAGGGGTGGCATCAGAAGGCATTTACTCGACAGTACGTTTGATGCCATCAAGGATTATAAGGTGGCCGAGTCGATTGCAGAAGATGCAGATGACGAACTGCTGAAGAACATGGTGTATGAGAATCTGGCCTTTGCCAACTACTATTGCATCAACCCTCTTCTCGTCTTAAGATATTCACAGAAATTCCATGAGAGCAGTATGGAACTTAACGACAGTCTCATGACCCTCAGGAGTCTCCACATGTGTGCAGCAGCATACGCCACCATGCAGCAGAAAGACAGTGCCTATCTCTGTATTCTCAAAAGCCTCGATTACATAGATTTGGCTGACAGCATTCTGCGGACCGACATCTACTACAATGTAGCGGCGATGTACCTGGAGAAGGGTGATGATGATAATGCCAGGAAGTATTTGGATTTATGTAGTAATAATGGAGCAAAAAACGTCTATAAAGGACACTTGGAGGAAGCACGTCTGCTGAAGGCACAAGGGCTCTATGAGGAGGCCATAGAGGAAGTGAGGAAATGCACAAATGAGAAAGACCCCATAGTGCGTATCAACTCAATGGAGCTATTGGCAGAACTATATGAACTGACGGGTGACAAGAGTGGGTCGCTGGAAATGAGGAAGCAACTGAAGGCGTATGACGACTCCGTCATGACTGCCAATCACAGTTTGCAAATTGCCGATTGGCAACAGAAGTTTGATGAAAAGCGTTGGGAAAAGAGATCGCAGCAGCGGATGATGAAAATGGGCGCTGTGGTTGTTATTATCATCGTGCTATTATTGACTATAGGCATCTGGTGGCATCGCAAAAGAATGAATAAGTTGGGGTTCCAACTAGACGAGAATACCAGGCGAATTACTGAGAACCAGGCGGAGATAGAGCGGTTGCAACAGAGCGGCGAGACCAGTGAACAGACCATCGCCGACCTGAAGAAGCAGATAGAGGACAGTCGTCAGCGCATCGCCAACAAACTGCTGACGGGCACACGGCAGTTTGTGAAGTTGCAGCGTAAGGAGCCAGTTGCCGACATGACGGCAGAGGAACGGCAGTGCCTGATAGACTATTTCGCCCAACTGCGCCCAAAGCGATGGCAGGAGTGGGAGCATACATACAATCTGCTTACGCCAGCACAGTACGTCTTTCTGATCCTTCAGGACGACTTGAACTACGACGACAATACTATCGCCCAAATCCTCGACGTCAAACCCGCCTCACTCCGTACCATAAAGTCAAGGATCAAAGGGAGGGAAAGGTAAATGGTGCTTTATTTGCTTCGATCATGATATCCTTGCGGATGATGCATAGCAATTAAATAAAACCACATAGAAATACAAATGATATTCCCCAACCTAAAATACATAGTTGAATGAAGTGGTCTTTCAACAGAACCTTTACGGGACTACGATTCTTAACCTCTACAAATATGATTTGCAAAAAACGAATAATCCCAACTATTACAAAGATGTTAGTAATATACAGGTACGGACTATGGAAATGCTCAACTACCTCAGGCGAGACGGTGTACATCATATAACAGACAATCGTCATACTGGCCAAGATACTTATTACCTGGTTCATGAACACAAGATTGTAGCCGGCATTATTCTTTCTTTTAGCAAAAACAATTAATAATGCCAGAAAGATGATCATCAGTACTATCCAGTGAGAAATATATGCCCTCATAGCCTTTTACTCCGTCTTTATCCGATACACTTTCAATCCAAGTCGCTTATTTTCGGCTACCAGAACCAATTGTTGAGAGTTTGATTGACTGACAGCTTCAAAATAATCATACAAGCGATCATTCCCATAATCGGCAGATCTTTCTGGCAGAATGATGTAGTCCATACTCTGAGGGAGATCATGAGGCGGAAATACCCCTAAGTAATAGGTGTCGTTACTTAATTTTGAGATCTCATAAAACACAGAAAAAGGGGCGATGATTTTCTTGTCCTTTAACATTGTGCAATGGCTTATAAACGATTCCAACTCATAGTAATTATTGCTGTCTTTCTGCATCCTATTGTGTGTCAGTATAAACAATACTGAAAAAGCAATGATGAAACATCCCCAACGGTAATTGGGTAATTTGAACAAACAGACAGTCAACATGAATAATGGTAAATACGCCATCCAATAATAGTATGACTCATAACGACCTGCCAAAGCCATTAACAATGGGATACCTGTAGTCATGATGAAAAGATACCTGATGATCATGTAATAGGGAACTTTCTTTATACTTTTCAGATAGAGGAGAAGGAAAACAATATCTGCTATTAGTAATGTAAGATAGGCTGGACGGGTAAACGCAGATATTAAGCGCATATATAAAGGAGAGTCCATACCCATTTTTGACAGTTTTCCCATAAAGTAGGCTGCATCGATGCCAAGACAATCACTCATCATTGGCAGGATAAAGGCTGCAATTGCTTTCGCAGAGCCCGAATATGAAAAGATGTTCACGACAAATGACATAAGATGCCCATGATAGGCCATAAACGCACAATTAACCACAAACCCCAACAAGATGCCTGATACAGACAAAAATGTCAAATACTTGATTTCTTTACGATATGAATCTAAAACCAAGAATGACAATACTAATAATAACACCAGACATATGGCCGCTTGTATAGCAGTGGTCATCAGAAACGCAGATAAGACTAATACACTCCATTTTCGTTTACTGCTTTTAATGGTATGCATCATTTCGTTTGCTATAAGAACAAGAAGCAATGCCCCCATCAGATCAGGCCTGCCATTGCTATACATAAAGACCATATCGTTTGTACACCATAATATTATTATCAGCAGAAGGATCTGAAAAGAAGACACTTCCTGGTTTAACTGCCGAAGAATTCTTATCATCCCCCATCCTATGAATAAAGTTATTATAACATTCAGAGAACGGCAGAGAAAGACACTTGTGCCAAATACTTTCATCCAAGGTACAAGTATCATAGAATATAGTGGAGGATACAACATAAAGGGTTCTTGATTGGCGATAGAATACCATGAGTGTGTCGTCCATCCCGCCCCTCTCACATAGCGCATGGGGGTGTCGACAAACATCACTTCGTCAATCCAGGGTGTCAGATTGGATAATCCTGACAGGGCCATACAAACAGGCAAAACAGAAACGAAGAAGTAAATGAAGATGGTTCTGTACCTCATGGTCGTTTTTTGACCACAAAGATAGCAGAACCCAAGCGTTCAAAGGGTAAAGATAAGTACGCAAAGGGTCAACGGGATGTAAGAAAGATGGTTGCGAGTTCGCAAACCGTCCGCATCAGCCTATAATGATAGGATAAATTCGTCCCATTGTGCAGGTGTGCCCTTTTGACCGAACACCTTTTCGAATAGGCGTGAACGTGTGCTTGAGATGGATTGTTTAGAATGGGCGGACAGTTGAGCGAGCGCGGCAGGCTGTAAACCGAGCCTTAGCAACATACAGATATGCATCTCATGGGAAGAGAACTTGTGGAACGTCTGCAGGCGGCTCAGGAAGGAGGGTTGAATCTTCACGAAGGTATCTTCTAAGATGTGCCAGTCTTCATCCGTCATCGAAGGTTGACGTGAGTCGCTCAAAAGACGGTTGATATGACGACAGATTGGCGTATCAGCCAATATCCCGTTCTGTCGTTCAGCGGCTTTTTCATCACGTTGGCGATAGTCTGCCAGGAGATGTTCCAACTGCTGTACCTTCATCCTATATTTCATACGACGGCGACTGAAATAGAGGACGGCAGCCACCAATAGAAGAATCAGCACCGTGATGATTGCTATGGCTATGATTATTTGCTGCTCCAGACGTGCATTCTCCTGTTCGTGCAAGGAGTAGTCATAGAGTGCACTGATCCGGCGAAGCGATTCTGTGTCAGTCTCTTGCATCAGAGTGTCTGTCAGTAGTTCGTATTGTTGTAGATGTTTGGCAGCCTCTTTGACCTGTCCTTCCGACAATAACAGATCTGCCAGCCATTTGTGGCCCATCTGTCGCAGTCCCGTCTCTTCATTTTGTAGCAGCAATTTGCAGTAATAACGAGTGGAATCTGCCGGACCTGTCTGGCGATAGAGATCTGCAGCCATGAAACAGATGCCGCCAGTCATCTCCGCCTCTTGTGACAATGAGGAAGATAGCAATTGTCGTGTCCGTTCATAGTCCTTATGCCACAGATAGTAGCCTGCCAACTGGTTTCGGATGTCCGTTGCCAACAGGCTGTCTTTTTGTGACAGAGCCAGACTCATGGCAGTATCGAAATAGTAGACACAACTGTCATCGTCGTCGCGTGTACGGAAAATATTGGCCATATCAAACAGTACATAGGCCATACCAAGGGAGTCTGCCATTGCCTGACTGGTCTCTAAAGCCATCTGATAGGCACCCAACGCCTGCTCCTGAAGGCCTTCGTCGAAAAGCAGTCGGCCCATGTCGTTATAGATGCACATACGGAGTGAATCATCAGTGGTATACTCTGCCGCCTCTTTCAGACAGGCAAGCGCCTGAGGGGCATCTCCCTGTTCCATGTAGCGAAGGGCATCTTCATAAGACTGGCGGCCCCTGGATGCAGTACATCCAGCCAGGAAGATGGCCGACAATAAAAGTGATAGTAGCTTTTTCATTCCTCTTCACGAATATAGATTGGTTTACAGACATCAAGGTCGAAACGTATGAGCCAACGCAACACATCGTCGATTGTTGCCTCGAATTCTTCAACAATATAGATGGTATTGTCAGTAATAAAAAACTGTGCGGATTCGTCGGCTTCAGTATCCATGAGTTCAAATTCCTCCTCTGCCAGGAGATGGTCAGGAAATACAATTCTCATCGAGTCTCCCCTGACCATTCCGTTATCGTTCAAAAAAAAGATGTGGCAGTGGATGCTATCGTCAATTCCATACAGAGGCACGTCATAGTGGATGAATGCACTGTGGATGAATGCACTACGGTCATAGCTGTTTCTTTCAATCGTTCCGAACAAAGGCTTTTTGGGCATGCTGGCAGTATCCTGAGGATGGTACCACATGTTGACCGCTTTCCTGGCTTCTATGACAGGACGGTTGCAGAACTGGTTGGTCAGATCCAGATAGATTCGCCCGTTTTCATCCATTTTTGTATTATCACTTTCCGCATGTTGTTGATGGATCTGAAACTTACGACGGCCTGAAAGGGTATTCTTAACATATCGCCATTTCCTGCCAACCCTCCGGCGGGATTGAAGCAATGAATCTTCATCCGATAAATAATAAAATGCTGAGGTACAGACGCTGTCAGTGGCTTCGAAAGTCATATCAGGATAATCCATGTGGAAGGACTGATAATAACAAGCGGAAGGACCATCTGCAGGACTTCCCCACCAACCAATACGACCATAATCCACTTCTGGTTCTCTGAACGTGATGCTGTCAACATCAGTACATCTATAGTTAACTCCAAGGGAGATATCCACTATGTTCTCTGTCATTTTGATTTCATTGACGTTTTGGATATCTACGGCAGTGCAAGTGCCTTTCCCATACACAAAAATTGCTTCCTGAGCCTCTGCGTGGATAGAAAGGCCTAATAGTGGAATACACAGCAAAAAGATGGTTATTAATCGCATATAGACTGCAAAATTAGCACAAATAAATGAAAGTTCCAAATTATTGAGTACGCAAATAGTACGCACAGGTTGACTCTTCCCCTCTCAATCGCTGCTCTGATAGTTGATCCAGCCGTCTGCGTCTTTGATGTAATAGCCATGGAAGCAGAGAGTGGTGGCGTCAGTTATTGTTTGGCAAAGTTTTTCGTTTCGCTCAAGGAAACTTCGGAAAACGGCACAAAAAAACCTCGGCAAAGCCTGGAAATCGGATGCCGAGGGTGAAAGTCTTAAACTACTGGGTTCATTGCTCAGGGGCCTTGCAACGCTCGGTGTAGACTCGCTTGAAGTCAGACCAGCGATAGTAGGGATACATATCGTTAGGCAGGGGGAGCGAAGCCTCACGGCCGTTGAAGACGCACTTCACGAGAATGTCGTCGGTTCCCTTTTTGCCACGATAGAATACGAACTGGAGGTTCGAGGCCTTACCCGTCTGCCAGTTCTGATAGATGTTCTTCACCTCGTTGGGGTCTTCAGGATCCTTGTCGGCGCCGTTGATGCCCATGAGCACGGAGAGCGGTCCGATACAGGTGTCGTGGCCGAAGCGCAAGTCGGCAATACGGTCTGAGGTTCCATTGATCACGGCATCGGCCTTCTTGAGGATGTCCTGCAGGATGGGGATCATGTCATACTGCGGTGTGAACACCCAGGAATAGGTACCAAGGTTGGAGTTCTCCCAACGGGCGGCAATCTCCTGGTCGGTGATGATATTGCCCATCATACCCTCGTGACCGATGCTGGGGAGCGAGGTGTAGAGGTTGATGAGATTCTCGGGGATGCGGTTTATGCGTCCGGGCAGGCTGTCGGTGCTGGTGAAGGTGCGCTTGATGATAAGGCTGTCGAGATCGTCCTTGTATTGGAACAGGTCGCGATGGTTCTCCCAACGGGCTTTGGCTCTTGGGAACTTGTGCTTGATGGGATTCTGGCGGTCGGTGGGTACCACACCATCGAGGGTGAAGCGCGAGGACTGCTCACGGATCTCTATCTTGGGATTGCACTGTACCAGTTCCTGACAGAAACCAGACATGCTGAGCACACAACGGCCGGAGAGTGAGGAGATGGCCAACACGTTGCCGCCATGCTCAAACACTTCGGGGAAGTTGTTATACATGGTGCGGGCGATGCGCTGGTGCTGTTCCCACCCAAGGTTGGAGAGTTCGCTCACGCCGGTCTTCAGTTCGTCCTTGCAGGCGTGGAAGCGCTCGTAGAAGCGTTCGCCCTCAGGGGTGAGCTGATGGCGGCGATGGGCAGTCACGAGCAGGGTGTCGAGCTCCGGATAGAGTCGCTCGTTCCAGTAATAGCGGGAACCGTGACGGGAGTAATGGCTGATGTAGAACGGCTTGTAGCCTTTTGGCGATTTGGTCAGTGCGGGTACATCGAATGAATAGGGGAAGTCGGTGCCGTAGGCCCTTTTAGGTTCTGCCTTGAGCAGGTCAAGGGGGTTCACACTCTGTGCCCATGACGTCAGGGTCAGGGCCGCAAATAACAAGATAGTCAGAATTCGTTTCATATTAGTTGGTTTAAAGTAAATAATTATTGTTTCTCTGTCATGTATTTCCAATAGCGGCGGGGCATGTCCTGCAGTTGCTTTCGGGGATTCATGCGTTCCTTGATGCAGATGGCCTTGAAATAGGTGCGCCACAGATTCTGCAGCAACTGGTCGTCGCTGCTGAGCACATCCTCGTTCAGTTTGCCGTCGGAAAGGTTGAAGGGGACGGAAGCCTCATCCTCAAAAGTGATGCGGATGGCGGTCTGGCCGTCATAATAGAAGCCATAATGGCGCTTGGCATCATAGATGAGCCAGGGCTGGTCGTTGAAACGGTCCTGGAAATGGTCGATGATGATGGGCAACACATTGTGGTCGGGACTGACGACAGCAAGATAGGTACCATCCTTAGCCTTTTGGAAACGGATGAACTGCTTCATACGCAATTGTTCGTGGAGCACGCGGCGGGCGATATTCGTCACCGTCAGCACATCGGAGTCAGCAAAGTTCTTGGAGATATCCCCCTGACGGAACACTTTACAGACATATTGGAACAATGGCGTAGAGAGTTCAGACAATTCAGACAGCCAACTGACGGAGATGAGTCTTACCGCCTCATGCGACAGCTGCTTCTCCAGACCTGTCCAGACGCGACGTGCCTTTTCATCATCGGTCGTCACTGAGTATGTATGGTCACAGAACAAGGGCAGGGCATCGCCCTTAGCCAGCAGTTGCTCTGGCTGCTCTTTCAGGCTGAAGGCATCGAACACGGCAGTGAGAAGCCCATCCATTGTTCCGTCAAACGTATATACTGTCATTCTCCGAAGTCAAGTTTTAGTTGTTGCTCTTCTGCAGCACGCTTCTTCTGGGCCTTGGAAACCAGCAAGGGGCGAAGGCGCTCAGGACGGAGTTCGTTGATACCGATAACAGGTTGCGAGAACTGCGAAGTCAGTTCATTGCAGGTAATGAAGAATTTGGCCTTTTTCATCACCACGCCCATCTTCTTCAGGTCGAAGGAGGTGAGACGGCCGAAACGGCGAGAATTGACAATGAGCCAAGCCGACTTCGTGCCAAGACCAGGCACACGGAGCAACTGCTCGTAATCGGCCGTATTGATATCCACAGGAAAGGCCTCCGGATGACGCAGCGCCCAAGCCAGCTTGGGGTCGACCTCCAGGTCGAGGTTAGTATGCAGGTCGTCGACGATCTCCTCGACCTTGAAATGGTAGAAACGCAGAAGCCAGTCTGCCTGATACAAACGGTTCTCACGTACCAAAGGCGGCTGCTTAAGGACAGGCAGTCGCGGATCGTAGGTATTGACACTGACATAGCCCGAATAATAGACACGCCGCATGGTTGGCTGACCATAAAGCATCGACGACATGGTCAGGATGTCTTTGTCTGTATCTTTCGTGGCACCCACAATCATCTGTGTGGACTGTCCAGCCGGCACGAAACGGGGCACATGACGATATTTCCTGCGGTCCTCTTTGTTCTCCAGCACGCCCTGCTGGATCAGCTTCATTGGCTGGAACACACTCTTGTGATCTTTCTCCGGCGCAAGCAGTTTCAGTGATTCCTCCTTGGGAATCTCTATGTTCACGCTCATACGGTCGGCATAACGCCCAGCCTCATTCAGCAGTTCCTGCGAACAACCAGGGATGCTCTTCAGGTGGATGTAGCCATTGAAACGATGCACCGTACGGAGATCGCGGGCAATAGCAGCCAGACGCTCCATGGTATAGTCGGGATTACGCACGACACCACTACTGAGAAACAGCCCCTCAATATAGTTACGGCGATAGAACTCCATGGTGATCTCCTCGAGTTCGCTGACGGAGAGTGTGGCACGCTTGATATCATTCGAGCGACGGTTGATGCAGTAGGCACAGTCGTACATACAATAATTGGTCAGCATGACCTTCAACAGCGAAATGCACCGTCCGTCATCGGCGAAGGAGTGACAGATACCCACCCCACCGACGGTGGAACCCACCATACCCTGCTGACCCTTGCGCACAGTTCCACTCGACGAACACGACACATCGTATTTCGCCGACTCTGCGAGTATCCGCAATTTCTCCATGGTCTTTTCCGTCAGCATGGGGTTAAGTCATTAATTGATTACTGTCGCTTTTTCAGGGCGAGGCGCACCTCTCGTTTCTTACGCAGGAAGTCGAGGCGCTCCTGAGCATGACGCTGGGAGACACGAAGCTGATGGCCATAGACAAGGCAGGCCGTGCCCAGATAGACAGCCATCTGAATCCAGAGACAACGCACTTCGGACGAGACATCGGCCAAGGTACCGCCCATCGTGTTCATCCGCACATAGGCGCGAACGCCAAAAGTGCTCGGGAAGAGCCACGAGATGCCCTGCCAATAGCCAGGAATGGCCGACTGCGGCCACGAGACGCCTGTCAGGAACAATAACGGCAGCGAGATGAAGACCACTAACAGCATGACATTCTCACGATAGCGCACCAGACAAGATACCGTCATTCCGAAGAACACACATGCCAACACATAAGGTATCATCATCAACAGCAAATCCCGCCAATGAGCCAGTTGGATGAAATGGAAGAGCCGAGGCACAACTATCGTCAGGAAAGCACCCATAACGGCATAGGTCATGATATAACAGGATGCTTTTCCACTGATGATACGCCCGATGCCTCCATAACACCTGTTGATCGGCACGAGGTCGCCATAACGGTTACTCTCACGAGCCGTTCCTGCAGCCAAGCCGATGCCCAGCACCAATGTCTGCTGGAGAATCAGCATCAACACAGCAGGCAGGATGGAAGAGCCATAGCCCCCCTGAGGGTTGAAAATCGGCACATCCTCGAAAGCAAGCGGCTGCGTGGTAATCAGATCCTCACGAGCCGTAAAATTGCCAGAGAGCTTGGTCTGTATCTCCGCTCCCATCTTCTGCGTCACTGCCACTGCCGTCTGATAGATGGCCTTATAGGTGAGCATCAGCGCCATATCGCAATATACACCTATCACACCCTGCTCCATGCGGTTCAGACGCGTAGCAAAGTCTTCTGGAATGAGATAGATACCCTTCACCACCTGACGACTGACAAGCGACTGGGCATCATCGAGATCGGCGGCATAGCTTAGGACATGGATATCAGGCGATGCATCCAACATACGGATTAACTGACGCGACTGCTGGGAGTGCGACTGATCGACCACCACCACCGGCACCTCATGCACCACCTCGTTGTTGTAGATCCACGAATAGAGCAAGGGATAAGCCAGCGGCACGATGATACAGAAGATGAGCACACCCTCGTCGCGGAACACCTGCTTGATCTCCTGCCGCCAGACGTATGCGGCATCCTCCAGCCAACTATATATGTTATGGAATATAGACATAGGTGAGCATTGCGTTTTTAATCTTATGGACAACGAACCACGGCAAGAGCGTGAAACCCACGAGTGCTACCAGGTGGAACCAGGCATCGATGAGCGGATAGCCATTGAACACCGTAATCTGATAAAGCATATAGTAATGGCGCAGAGGGAAGAGCCACGTCAGCGCCTGAATCGGCGTATCCATACCCATCACCGGGAAGGCTGAACCAGCCAATGAGAAGCTGAGCACAGCCCATAGCGAGCACACACTCATCGACATGCGCAGGGAGGGCATCAGACCGAAGGCAAAGATGCCAAAGCCTACGGAAGCAAACACCTGAAGCAGCGCCAGCAGGATAATCATCCACCAACCTCCGACATGCGGGAAATGGAGCACATGATAGATGTAGAACTCGTAGAAGAAGATCAGCACCAGGAACGTCAGGATCTGCGGCAAGAACTTGCCCAAGATGGCCACCACAATATTGTTATCGGCCTTCGCCAGCAACTCCTTACCTCGACCGAATTTCAGTTCCATACCCAACGAATAGGCAGAAACCAGGAACATAAAGAGCATCATCACCCCAGGCACGAAGACGGTGGTGAGATAGGCATTATAATTCGTCCAGGGATTGCCTATCTGATGGAGATCGATGCGGATGGGTTGCAGAAAAGCCTGTATCTGTCCGGGAGTGAAGCCCTTGGCACGCATCGTGGCCTGTCCCACAGCAGCAGAACCGAGGGTGGAGATGGTCTTCAGGTCCTTCATCAACAGTGCTCCCGACATAATCGAGGCCAGATTATAATAATAGGAAATCTTCGGACGACGGGCGGAAATCAACTGATCCGTCGTTCCCTTGGGGATATAGAGAAATGCATAGATCTCGTTTTCCTGGATGGCATGACGAGCCTCTGCCACACTTGCATAACGGGCTACCACCTGAGAACTCTGGAAGCCATCGAGACGACGGATAATGCTGCGAGAGGTCGACGTGTTGTCGAGGTCTACCACACCTACAGGCATATCCTCAGGCAGCCCTTCGTCCATCAGTGAAGTAAAGAACAGGAGCGACAGCAGGGGAAAGACCAGCATACAAAAGCCGTAAATGGGATTCTTTATAAGAATCTTGCATTCACGCTTTGCGATGGTCCATATATTAATAAGGTACTTCACTCCTTACTATAGACTACTTTATTATCAATGACATGCCAGGACGCAGGCCATCAAGCTTCTCTACAGGACGAGCCTTCACCTCGAAAGTCTTCAGGTCGTACTGTCCGTTTGCCTTCGTAGCCTTCCATACCGCATAAGACCCTTGATCCTTCAGATAGTAGACTTTCATCTTAACGTCTTTCTTGAAGGCCGGCACATAAGCAGTGAACTCAGATCCAACCTTCATATCGCCCAGCTGATCCTCGCGGACATTAAACGTGCCCCACATGTCGTCCATCACGGCAATCGACATAATGGGTGAGCCAGTGCCTACCAGCTCGCCTACCTTCGGATAGATATCAGCGACCTCGCCCTCCTTCTGGGCAGTCTGCACTGTCTCATGGATATACGAATTGACTTCGTTAACAGCACCCTTGGCACGACCCACCTGAGCAGCAGCTGCCATCTTATCCTCCATACGGGCACCGTTGACGGCCATGTCATACTGACTCTGGGCTGCCTTCATCTGGGCTTCCATCGCCTTATAGTTGGCATAGACCTCATCACGTTTCTGAGCACTTACCACACCCTCATCAAACAGGCGCTGGATACGATTATACGACTTTTCGGCAATCTCATAGCCGGCCTTCGCCTGCTGCAGCAGTGAGAAAGCGCCCTGAATCTGCTCCTTACGGGCACCGTTCTGCGCCTTCAGTTCGATAGCAGCTGCGGCATTCTCAGCACTACGGGCCTGCTCCATCTTGGCACGCACCTCAGGGGCATCGAGGATGGCGAGGGTATCGCCAGCCTTCACATAGTCGCCCTCCTTGACACGTATTTCAAGAATACGACCAGGCACTTTGCTTGACACACGATACTCAGACACTTCCACCTGACCCTGAATCACGTTGGGCTCACGGTCAAGGGCCAGAAATCCGATAAGGGCCACGATGATGATCACTGCTACAAATCCTGCGATAGCAAGCAGAATGTTGTTATGTTGACTTCTTTCTGACATAATATATTATTCTAATGTGCCGAGCGACTTCTGCAAGTCTACCTGGCAGAGTTTGACATCAATTTCTGCATCAATCTTCTGCGACTGCGCCTGGAGCCAGGCTGTCTGGGCCTCCATCACTGTTGTCAGCGTGATGACACCCTCCTGGAATCCGAGATTGGCAGTACGCAGGTTCTCGTCAGCACGGGCAATATTGGCCTGGGCCATCGTGAGTTTCTTATTTGCCTCGTTCACACGGAACGTGTTCTGATTCACCTGCAGTTCTATTTTCTCGCGAGCCTCCAACAACTCAAGGCTGGCGATAGAGGTTGCCCCCTTCGAGGCACGCACCTTATACATCACATCACCCCAGTTCCAAATAGGTACGCGCACGAGGACACCCACATTCCAGAAGCCACCAAACTTTCGCTGGAAGCCGTTGAGTACATTAGGATTGGTGACGTTGTATCCTCCCATCAGGGCTACCATCGGCAGATTGCCTGCCTTCAGGATATTGGTGAACTGTTTAGTCAGCTGTACCCCACTCTCAAGCATTTTCAGCTCCGGACGGTTTTCGATGGCCGTTTCCACATTCAGAGAGGGAGACAATTCTACGACAGCAATATTCTCAGCATTCTCATCCACAAGGGTGATATCCTCATTGACAGGAAGTCCGATGGTCTGGCAGAGCAGCATTTTCGAGAGCACCAGCCCATCGTTCACTTTCAGCAGCGTCATCTCAGCCTCGTTGAGCTTCACGTCGACAGAGAGGCCATCGCTCCTGGTAGCCACACCCTCGTCGATCATCTTATGTACATCACCATTCAACTTTTTCAACAAGTCAAGATAGCCCTCAGCCAATTTCTGCTTGTGTCTCAACGACACCACAAGCCAATAGGCCTTATCGGTAGAATAGATGGTAGACTGACGGATGGCGTCGGCAGAGTTACGCTGCAAGTCTTCATTGATATCGGCCATCTTGTTCATGGCTATAATGGCACCACCCATGAAAACGGGCTGCACCATCATGACTGATCCGGCAAAGAGATTACGTGTATCGGTATCAAGCGCATCCACCAATCTGTCTCCCATAGCATTGAGATTAGCCGCTATGCCTTGTAAGGACTGTCCGGAGGCCATCTTCAACATGTTCAAATCGATACCCATCATGCCGAGCACAGAAGAGATATTCTCCATCGGCAGGGCAGCAGTCATCTGAGAGACGCCCTCCTGGAAGTTGGTCATCGTGGAAGTGCCGATATTGCTGAGTGTCGATTTCTGATCATCGCTGAGCAACTCCACCTGTCGGCTGGTATACTGATAGGTACCGAGCGCACTCACATGGGGCAGGTATTTTGTCCGTGCCGACTTCCTGACGTTCGTCGCCACATCCTGCTTCACTTTCGAGATGCTCATCTGCTTGTTGTTGCGTAATGCCATTGCACGGCAACTGTCGAGTGACAGCAGCCTTTGCGCATTGACAGGCATCAACGCACCTGCAAGCAAGACGAATCCGATAAATCTGTTCATATATACTATTCGAAATTAAACGTTCTTGATCCGATCATATTGCCATCGGCAAAGATAGACACGCGGTACTGACCACCCTCAAGCATCTGTGAGACATTCCAGAAAGTAGCAATGTTCACCTCCTCACCGGAATACTCGATGGTTTTCTTCATAGAATACTCCAGATTGCGGTTTTCGTAAGCGAATGAGCCACCACCACTGAGCGTATTGCCACCAGGATTCTGGATGCGCACATAGATGGTACGATTCCCATTCGAAGCCGTCACATTCTTTGTGATAGTGAAGTTTACCTGCATTTTCTTGGTGTCCTTCAATTTCTTCGTCGGTTTGTCACGCTTATTCAAAAGAGAAAGACTGATATTCGTAGCATCGAGCTGGGCAGCAATCGCCACCTTCTCTGAAAGCGATGCTTTCTCACTGCTCAGGCCAGCAATTTGTGAGTTACGTTCCTGAAGAACTGCATTCACGCGGCTATTCTCCTGCTTCAGGCTTTCGTTCAAGCGGTTCAGCGAATCCACTTGAATGATATAGCTACGGAGCACCTCACGTACTGTGGCAAGCTCTTTCTTCAGACGGGTAATCTCACGTGCATCATCGGCTTTCACCTTCTTCAGTTCTTCAAGAAGTTTCTGAGTCTTCATCTGCTCCTGCGTCAGCTGCTCCACAATGGAATCGTTATTAATCTGAGTCTTCATCTCACTGTATTGCAAGGCAAAGCGCTCATATTCGTTTTCCATCTCCTGCTTGTCGAGTTCAGCCAGTTCCTGCATGTCGCGGTTCACCTGTTTCTGCTCTTCAAGGTTCATAAAGAGGTAAGCCAACCCACCTAACAGGGCAAGGATCACCAGAATCAGTGGTATTAAAATTTTCTTTTTCATGCTGAATACTTATTATCATGCACTATTTGTCCGGATGCCGACAATCGCCACCAAGACAAAAACAAAGGGGAATAACGCAGAAATCTTATCTAAACTCAAAAAGACTCGTGAATCCGGTTATCGTAAACACGTCCTTCAACTCATTGCTCATGCCAGTGATACATACCTTACTTCCCTTAGGCTTGGCGGCCTTCAGAACGCCCAAGAACAGGCGCAGACCACTCGAAGAGATAAATTCCAGTTTCGAGCAGTCGAAAACAATGTCTTTGCCGTCACAATCGTAGAGTGGCTGCAACTCTTTTTCCGTCACCGCAGCTGCGGCTGTGTCAAGGCGTCCCTCCAAAACGGCAACTATGTTGCCGTCCTGCTGTTGAATGGTAGTTTTCATCATATTTTCACAATCATTATCATCAATATTTGCTGCAAAGTTAGAAAAAAAGCAGCATGTAAGCCTATTGTTCAAAAACAATTATTGTTTTTTAACTTACATTTAAGAACAACTTTCGATTTATTTCGTATCTTTGCAACCAATTTAAACGAAGATGACAGACATCATACTTTCCAGTTTCCTTAGCCTGTTTGCTTTATTTGGCAAGGAGGAAAACGTAGATGAAACCCGGGCACAGAATCTGCTCGAGGATTATTTACGTCATCATTTCGGCATCCGAAAGATCAACACATACCTTGGTCTTTACCTTGATATGCGTGGGGTCTACGAGATGAGCGATGATCTGGATACAGAGACCATCGTCGCTTCAATCTGCGACAATCTGCATGGAAAGATCCGCACCTCAGAAGAGTCGATGTTGCTGTTACGTATCATGGAATTCTGTGGCGTCAAAGGCGACAACATCCACCCCATGTTCAAGGTTATGGCTGAGAAGTTCAATGTACCAGCTCAGCAGTTCAACGACTTCACTGATTTTGTCAGCAACAAGGTCTCTGACCGTGTAATGCTGTTCCAGCCGGAAGGCTTTGACGGACAGATCAAAACCCTGCTGATGCCCTCGACAGGTACGCTGATCTTCACCTACAACGGCGAAGACAAGGTGCTGCTCAACGATGTGCCCGTTCTTACCGGTGCTTACCAAGTATGGCTGCAGAGCAGTGTGCTGAAAGGAAAGAACGGCCATCCCGTCTACTACTCTACCATCTTGGCAGAGTACAACAAGAAGAATGGCAAGAGCGAGGAAGACAGCCAGAAGGTTGAGTTCTGCGGAAGGGATATCAATTTCCGTTTCCCCAATAGTGACAACGGCATGCACAACCTGAACTTCACCCTGCACAGCGGTGAACTGCTGGCCATCATGGGCGGCTCAGGCACAGGCAAAACTACCCTACTCTCAATTCTCAACGGCAGTCTCATTCCTCAAGAAGGACATATCACCATCAATGGTCATGACATCACTGAGCAGAAGGCGAAGGACCTGATAGGTTTCGTGCCTCAGGACGACCTGCTGATAGAAGAACTGACCGTTTACCAGAACCTCTACTACACAGCCAAACTCTGCTTTGCCAGTCTGTCGGAGGAAGAGATCGACCGTCGTGTCATGAAGATACTCAAAGACCTCGGTCTCGATGCTACCAAGGACCTGAAGGTAGGTTCAGCCATCAACAAATACATCTCCGGTGGTCAGCGCAAACGACTGAACATCGCATTGGAACTCATCCGTGAGCCTGCAGTTCTCTTCCTTGACGAGCCCACATCCGGCCTGTCATCCGCAGATACGGAAAAGGTCATCAATCTGTTGAAAGAGCAGACTTACAAAGGCAAGTTGGTGGTGGTCAACATCCATCAGCCTTCCAGCGATGTATATAAGCTCTTCGACCGTCTATGGCTGCTGGACAAGGGCGGCTATCCTGTCTTCGACGGTAACCCCATCGATGCCATTACCTATTTCAAGAATGCTGCCAACTATGCCGATGCAGAGACGAGTGCCTGTCCCACCTGTGGCAATGTCAATCCAGAGATCGTGCTGAACATCATCGACGAGAAGGCTATCAGCAATACAGGCGAGACCTCCGATGCCAGAAAGATGACACCCCAGGAGTGGCATGAGCTCTATCTGAAGAAACAACCGGCATTCTCACAGCCGGACATCAGCGAAGTGCCGGCCTCCGACCTGAAGAAACCTGGCAAACTCAGTCAGTTCCTGATCTTCCTTCGTCGTAACTTCAAGACGAAGATCACCAACATCCAATACCTCTGCATTGCCCTTCTGGAGGCTCCCATATTGGCAATCATCTGTGCCTTGCTCACCCGCTATGCCCCGCCCGAGGGCTACACCGTCATGGACAACAAGAATCTGGTGAGTTATTTCTTCATGGCTGTCATCGTGGCTACCTTCATCGGCATGAGCGGCAGTGCTGAGGAAATCATCAAAGACCGTGCCCTGCTGAAACGCGAGAAGTTCCTCCAGCTCTCCTACGGCAGCTATATCTGGTCGAAAATCATCTTCATGGCAGGGGTTTCGCTGATACAGACATTCCTGTTCATCCTGGTTGGCAATTCCATCATGGGTCTGGGGCTGTTCGGCACGTGGTGGCTCGTCCTCTTTGCCACTGCCTTCCTCGCTAACCTCACAGGACTGATCCTGTCACAATGCCTCAGTTCGATTGTGTCCATCTATATCAGCATCCCTATCCTGCTGATTCCTCAGATCCTGCTCTGCGGACTGGTAGTCAGTTTCTCTGACCTCACGCCTAAGAGCACTACGGGCAATGTGCCGTTCATCGGCGACCTGATCCCCTCACGTTGGAGCTACGAGGCACTGGCCGTCACCTCGTTCACAGACAATAAGTATGAGAAGCCCTTCTTCAAACTGGATAAAGCCAGACAGGAGAACCAGTTCTACAATCTCGGATTCCTATACGAACTGCAGTCGCAGCTACAGACGATGAACGAAGAGAAGAAACAAGGCAAGGACATCAACCCTGCTCATATGAGGGTCATCAACACCAACCTGCCCTTACTCTCTGAGTTCTGTGGTATGGAACCCTACACTGGCGACGGCTCCTATCAGTCGTTGTATGATTACATGAAGAAGGCTGAGAAGATCCTGGCCAAACGAGGCAACGACTTCACTTTCCAAAAGGACGCCATGATATCCAAGATTGTCAAGCAAGAAGGCAAGGAGTCCTTCCTAGAACTGAAGAAGAACCACTTCAACATCAAACTGGAGGAATTCGTGACTGGTGCCGACCAGCGTCAGATGGTAGACGTTGTCGACGACCATCTGGTACCCCGCAGTGGCATCATTTATCTGACGCCACACAACAAATTGGGGCGCGCTCCGTTTTATAGTAGTGAGAAGATCTTAGGCAGCTGGCATATCAAGACCCTCTGGTTCAACCTGGGAGTGATACTCCTGATGAGCATCATCACTATCATCCTGCTGTTGACAGACTGTCCAGGGAAATATCTGAGAAAAGAACAATAATTATACAACTTTATTAATAACAAAAAAACAAAACAAAATGAAGAAAATTACATTTTTCGCTGTCGTAATCGCAGCATTGGCTTTCACCTCATGTGGAGGAAACAAGAGTGCACAAACCGCTGAAGAGGCTGATTCTCTCAAGACTTTCGAGCAGGAGCAGGTTGAGGCAAAGATCAAGCTGGAGCTTGACAGTCTTGCTGCTGAAGTAGGCAGACTGAAGAATCTCCCCATCGTACAGTCTGGTGAGGGTGGCGTTCAGCTGACTGCCGAGGAGAAGCAGGTTAAGCCCGACTATCTGCTGGCTCCCGCTGTAGCCGAGGATGCTACCACCCTGGCTGAGAAGTACCGTATCCTGAGCGCCCTGAGCGTTGACAAGAGCATCGCCAAGTTGTATGAGATGCCTACAGAGGACTATGAGGCTGCTATCGCCAAGCTGGCTGCCGACATCAACGATCCTTCGTTCAAGGTTCTCGACGATGCGTCTACCATCTATGAGACCGGTCAGAATCTCTATGACGCCATGAACGAGAATGGCCGCATCAACTATTTCTGGCAGCTGGTGGCTTCTTCACTCGTAGAGGAAATCTATGTCATCTCTCAGAACACAGAGAAGTTCATCACCGCTTTCGACGACGACTCAGCAGCTAATGTCACCTTCCGTATCGTTCTGCTGTCCGACGCCGTTTCCCGTCTGGCTGAGTATGATCCCGAGTTCGAGCCCGTTGCCAATGCCGTCGAGGCACTGTCTCCGCTGAACGCCATCTCTGTTGATCAGCTGAAGGCTCAGCTGGAAGAGGCTAAGGAGAAAATCGCCGAAGCCCGCGGCAATCTTCTTAAATAAGTAAGTAAACTAAAAAGAATCCCTCGCCGGTTGGCGAGGGATTCTTTTTTTTTATTTCAGGTTCTTGCGTAGGGTCAGCACATTCTGCCCGTCCACATATTTATATATTACCTTGTCCATGTAGTGCTTCACGAGCATGATTCCCAAGCCGCCGATGCTGCGCTCCTCTGCCGAAAGGGTGGTATCCACATCGCCCTTCTCCGTAGGATTAAACGGTTTCCCGTCGTCGGTAAGCGTGAACTCCACATACGAATCATGAATCTGAGCCTCTATGCGCACCTCACCTTTCGTGCCAGCAGGATAGGCATATTCCATCACATTGACCACCGCCTCCTCGATGGCGAGATTCATCTGCATGGTCGTCGGCATATCCATGCCGGCAGCCTCACAGATCTCGTCCACGAAAGCGGCCAGCTGGGGCACTTCCTGCACATCATTCGGCAATACGAGGTTCTTTGTACTCATCTTCTTCGCACACAATCAACATAGATTCGGCTGCAAAGATACAAAAAAGAATAGAACCACCCAAGAAATTTAGCATTTTGTTTGGAAGTTATATTCTTTTTTCCTATATTTGCAAAATCAAAGATGACTACAACCTATGCGGAAGGACAACTTTCTCTATCGTATCTACGACCTCTACGCCGACGGTTTCAGGCACATGCGCCTGGGCAGGACGCTGTGGGCCATCATACTCATCAAGCTGTTCATCATCTTTGTGGTGCTCAAGATCTTTTTCTTCCCCAATTTCCTCAAGCAGCATGCTGAGGGCGACGAGGCCGGCTACGTAGCCACCGAACTCACCGACCGCGCCGCACCGGATTAAAACGACCACGAATTACACGAATTTAACTAATTAAATAATATATGTATGATTAACAACCTCTTTCTAAACATTGATGCCGGTACCATCGACTGGTCGAGAGCGCAGTTCGCCCTCACGGCAATCTATCACTGGCTCTTCGTGCCCCTGACCCTCGGCCTGGCCGTCATCATGGGTATCGTCGAGACCAAGTACTACCGTACAAAAGATGAATTCTGGAAGACTGCTGCCAAATTCTGGCAGAAGCTTTTCGGCGTGAACTTCGCCATGGGTGTGGCCACGGGCATCATCCTCGAATTCGAGTTCGGCACCAACTGGTCGAACTACTCCTGGTTTGTGGGCGACATCTTCGGTGCGCCATTGGCAGTCGAGGGCATAGTGGCCTTCTTCATGGAGTCGACCTTCGTGGCCGTGATGTTCTTCGGCTGGAAGAAGGTCTCTCCGGGCTTCCACCTCGCCTCCACTTGGCTCACCGGCCTGGGCGCCACCATTTCCGCCTGGTGGATCCTCGTGGCGAATGCGTGGATGCAGTATCCTGTGGGCTGCGAGTTCAATCCCGACACCATGCGCAACGAGATGGTATCCTTCGCCGAGGTGGCCCTCTCACCCTTTGCCATCGACAAGTTCTGTCACACCGTCATTTCGTCGTGGATCGTCGGTGCCGTCTTCTGCGTGGCCGTCTGCTGCTGGTATCTCATGAAGAACCGCCATACGAAACTTGCCACCGAGAGTATGAAGATCGGCATGTGGGTAGGGCTCATTGCCGCCCTGCTCGCCGGGGCCACCGGACATAAGTCGGCCCAGAGCGTGGGCGAGGTACAGCCCATGAAACTCGCAGCGATGGAAGCCCTCTATAATGGTGGCACCGACCAGGGACTCACGGCCATCGCCTGGGTGAACCCCTTCTGCCAGCCTGACTACGCCAACGAGGAGGCTGCGCCGCTGAGACTGGAGATGCCCTACGCCCTCTCGTTCATGGCCACCAATGATATCCATGGCTATGTACCCGGCATCAACGACATCCTCAACGGCTATACCAAACCCGACGGCACCAAGGAGCCGTCCGTCGACGAGAAGATTGCCCGAGGCAAGAAGGCCATCGAAGCCCTCGCCGCCTACCGTCAGGCAAAGTCTGCCTCCAGCGACGACGGTTCAACAGCAGCTTATCAACTAGGTATCCTCAAGGAGAACATGCAATACTTCGGCTATGGCTATATCAAGGACAAAAACGATATCGTGCCCTATATCCCCGTCAACTTCTGGGCATTCCGCATCATGGTGGGTCTGGGCTGCGTGTTCATCCTCTACTTCCTCGTATTGTTGCTGTTGATCTACGACATTCCCTTCCTGTCTGTCTTCACGCGCCGACTGCTGGCCTCCATCGGGATATTGCCTGAGACGATGGCCGATGCGCCCCGCCGGCTCACAGGCCTGCCGTCGTGGCACTACTGGGCAGCCATCGCCCTGGTGCCCCTGGCCTACATCGCCTCTGAGTGCGGCTGGCTCGTGGCCGAGTTCGGCCGTCAGCCCTGGACCATCCAGGACATGCTGCCCACGTGGGCTGCTGTCTCCGACCTCAATGCCGGCAGCGTCGCCTTCACGTTCATTCTCTTCCTTATTCTCTTCACCACGATGCTCGCCGTCGAGATCAACATCCTCCTGAAACAGATCAGCAAAGGACCGGACATGGAATAATAAACGACCACGAATTACACGAATTTAACTAATTCATCAGCACGCAGCAAAAAATTAGTGTAATTCGTGAAATTAGTGGTAGAATAATAATAAATAAATATATTGTATATGACATACGAATTCTTACAGCACTACTGGTGTTTCATCGTATCACTGCTTGGTGCGATATTAGTATTTCTATTGTTTGTGCAGGGTGCCAACTCCGTGGCCGGCAGCCTGGGATGGACAGAAGAGGGCCGACGCCTCGTCTATAACTCCACAGGTCGTAAGTGGGAGTTCACCTTCACCACCCTCGTCACCTTCGGAGGCGCCTTCTTCGCCTCGTTCCCCCTGTTCTATTCCACGAGCTTCGGCGGTGCCTACTGGCTCTGGATGCTCATCCTGTTCACCTTCGTGCTCCAGGCCGTCAGCTATGAGTTCCAGAACAAGTTGGGCAATTTCCTTGGTCCCAAGACGTTCCAGTTCTTCCTCACGTTGAACGGCATCCTGGGTCCGCTGCTCCTGGGCGGTGCCGTGGCCACCTTCTTCGAGGGTTCGAACTTCATCATCGAGAAGAACAACCTCATCGATGCCGGTGCCATCACACCCATCATCTCCCGCTGGGCCAATGCCTCTCACGGCCTCGATGCCCTGCTCAACCCCTGGGTGCTCGTCTTTGGCTTTGCTGTGGTGTTCCTGGCACGTGCGCTGGGCATCCTCTATGTGATGAACAATGTCAACGACGAGGATATCCGCTCTCGTGGCAGTGTACGTCTGATTGGTGCCGCAGTGCCCTTCGTGCTGCTCTTCGTGGCCTACTTCGTCCATCTGCTGCTGAAGGAGGGCTTCGCCTACGATCCCGCCACGGGCATCATCGCGATGGAGCCCTACAAGTATCTGAACAACCTTATCTCGATGTGGTATCTCCTTATTATATTATTAATAGGTGTAGTGCTGGTGCTCTACGGCATCGGCAAGACCATCGTCTCTAAGGATTACGTTGGCGGCATCTGGCCGGCAGGCATCGGCACCGTGCTCACCGTGCTGGCCCTGCTGCTCTGCTGCGCGTGGAACAACACGGCCTACTATCCTTCCACGGCCGACCTGCAGTCGTCGCTGACGCTGCAGAACTCCTGCTCGAGCGAGTTCACCCTGCGCACGATGTTCTATGTCTCGCTGCTCGTGCCCTTCGTCCTGGCCTATATCGTCTACTGCTGGCGCGCCATCGACAAGAAGAAGCTCGACAAGGACGAGATCCAAACCGATCACGCCTACTAACACAAAGAAAATCCCTCGCCAAAGTTAGCGAGGGATTTTCTTATCCGATTGTGATGGTATAGCGGCTCATGAACGAGGCGCCGGGCAGCAGATGGTTCATCAGCGGCTTGTCCTTAAACTCGCCCTTGAAGTCCCTGGGATCGCCAAGGCCGTACCACGGCTCTATGCAGACAAACGGCGCCTGCTTGTCGAACGGGCTCCAGAAGGCGCAGACGGGCGTCTTGTAGTCCACCGTCACGGCCGGCTCGCCGTTCGTATCCATCAGCACGGCGCGGTGGGTCTGGCTCTTGTGGATCTTCACCGAGTCGTTGCGGAAGAAGTTGTTGCAGATCTCAATCACGCCGCGGTCGGCCTCGAGCGGCTCCTCCACCATGTCGTGGCTGCCGTCGATATAGCTCTTCAGCACGTCCATCGGCTCGTCGCAGTCCAGACGGATCTGTCCCTCCAGCTTTCCGCCGGGCACGTTGAAGGCCGGATGGCCACCTATCTGGAAGTGGATCTCGCGGCTGTCGGTGTTCTCCACATGCCAGATCACATGGATACGGTTGTCGTCCAACCTATAGGTGATGGCGAGGTTGAAGCGGTAGGGATACACCTTGAGCGTATCCTCCGACTCATGCAGGGCGAGCGTCACCTTCGATTCCGACTGGCTGACCACGGAGAACATCGTGTCGCGCGCAAAGCCGTGACGCGGCAGGTGATAGGCCTGGCCGTCGACCAGGTAGGTATCATTGTTCACACTGCAGACTATCGGGAACAGGATGGGCGAATGCCTCGGCCACTTCTCGCCGGCCTGCCACATATACTCACGGCCCTTGCTGTCCTTCACACTCTGGAGCTCGGCTCCCATCTCAGCGATAAGAATCGCCAGCTGCTCGTTCTTCAGTTCTATCATAATCGACTTGTTTTATGTTTTATGGATGCAAAGATACAAAAAAATCGGTGAAAGAGCCATTTCTTTCCTAAAAAAAGAGTACTTTTGCACGAAAATTATAAAACCAAGATGTATTTTACTGGTATTATCATCGCCATCATGACCTTTCTGACGATAGGCATCTGGCATCCGATCGTGATCAAGACAGAATATTACTGGGGCACGAAACCCTGGGTGGTTTATCTGCTTGTGGGCTTGGTTTGCTGCGGGGCAGCATTGTTCATTGAGAACATCTATCTCTCGTCGTTCCTGGGCGTGTTCGGTGCCTCAGCACTATGGGGCATCGGCGAGTTGTTTGCACAGAAGAAACGCGTGGAGAAAGGGTGGTTCCCGAAGAATCCTAAGCGCACTTACTGAAACAGCGATCCCCCGCCAGAGGCGAGGGATTCTGTTTTTATTTCTTGGCCTTAGTACGCTTCTTGGCCGCTTTTTCAAATTCCTTGATCTCAGCGGGCGTGGCCAGCCCCGTCTTAATGCGGAACTCCTGTTGTGCCAGCTGCATCTGCTCGAGGAACCGTTTGCTGGTATGCATGCGGGAATAGACGGCAGCGGCAGCCAATCGGCCGGCATCGACATCGCTCTGCCAGTGGGCTCCCACGATGACGCGGCTCTCACCATACATCATACCCCGCGTGAGAATCGTGTCTGCACGCTCAGGATTGATCTCAGCGAGCAACAGGGCGGAACACCAGCCGAGGATGGTGTGACCTGAGGGATAGGAGAAGTTCCTGCGCAGATCAGGCTCGAACTGGGGCGTCGCCGTGTGTTCGTGGAATCGCATAAACGGACGTATCCGCTTGTAGTAGAACTTGGGGAAATTGCTGATGTTCTCGCAGGTGGCCTTCGAATCCTTGAGCAGTTTATAGATCTCCGGTGTCTCTTCCTCAGACATCTTCAGACCGAGCGGCTCGCTGAATTCCTGCATGATGCATTCCAGACTATAGGTGGCGTCGCGGATGGCAATTTCGACACGTTCCTTGTTCTGACGCATCTGCTTGCCCCACATATACTGCATGATATCGTAGGCAAAAGCTGCTCCGACGGTATCAGGAGGGGCAGGACACCACTTGAGCATGTTGGGCAACTCCCTGAACGAGAAATAGGGCTCTGCTTTACTCTGTGCCGAGGCACTTACGGCTACCATCATCAGGACGGCCATCATCAAATACTTCTTCATAAGTCTTGTATATTAAGTTGATTAAACTAAATTTCAGCCGCAAAGATACTACTTTTTAGCGAAAGTGACAACCTTTTGAGTGAAATATTATGGCCTTACTGCTTTCACATCTTGCGGATAAGTGCGATATATTCCTCGTAAGGGATGTAGCGGCCACCCATGCTACGGAGGTGAGGCGTCTCGAACTGACAGTCGATCATGATGCCTCCACGACTCCCGAACAGACGGGCCAGAAAGATGAGGGCCAACTTTGAGGCACTGGGCACTAAAGAGAACATACTCTCCCCGAAGAATGCCCTGCCGAGATTAACGCCATAGAGTCCACCCACGAGATGACGGTCTTTATCCCACACCTCGACACTCGCCACAAAGCCCTGACGATGCAGTTCAGTATAGGCCTCGATGATATTGGGGCCGAGCCAGGCACCCTCCTCAGTATTGCGGTTCTGAGCCGTAGCACATCCACGTATAACACCATCGAAATTCTTGTTGATGGTGAGTCCGTACTGGTTTTTGTTAATCAGCTGACGCATGGAGTGGCTGATGTGAATCTCTTTGGGGAAGATCACAAACCGTTGCAAAGGGCAGTACCAAAGGGGTTCCTCGCAATTGCGGAACGAGAACCATGGGAAGAAGCCGTAGGAATAGGCCAGCAGCAGACGGTCGACGGAGAGGTCGCCCCCCACAGCCACCAAACCATCTTCCTCACCATAGCGGGGATCAGGGAACCAGAGTTTATCGTCTAATCGTACAATCATATCTTTAAAGCTCTCATCGCGTTAAGGACAGCAAGGACAGTAACACCCACATCGGCAAAGACAGCGAGCCACAGGGTGGCGAGACCAAAGGAGGCGAGGATGAGTACCCCCACTTTGACACCAATGGCAAACCACACATTCTGACGGGCGATTCTAAGCGTGCGTCGGGCAATACGGATGGCAAGGGCAATCTTCGAGGGTTTATCATCCATCAGCACCACATCAGCGGCCTCGATGGCTGCATCAGAGCCAAGACCGCCCATCGCAATGCCCACATCGGCACGTGCCAGCACAGGAGCATCGTTGATACCATCGCCCACAAAAGCGAAATTCGTCAGTTTTTCAACCTGAGCCACTTTGTCGGCAGGGAGGAGCTCTGCGTGGTATTCAGAGAGATGGAGCGTCTGCGCCACATGGTCGGCCACTTCCTTGCGGTCGCCAGTAAGCATGACGGTCTTCTTCACGCCCAATGCCTGAAGAGCGGCAATGGCCTCAGCACTGTCGGACTTGATCTGGTCGTTGATGACGATATGACCTGCATACTGACCGTCGATGGCCACGTGGATAATGGTGCCGACATGATGGCAGTCGCGCCACTTCGCCCCGACGGTGTCCATCATTTTCGTGTTTCCGACATTGACCATTGAACATTGACCATTGAACATTTTTACCTTGGCACGGATACCGTGACCAGCAATCTCCTCGACATCGCTGACCATACAACCATCGGTCGCCTCATCAGGGAAGGCATCGCGCAGAGCCGCACCAATGGGGTGAGTGGAGAAGTGCTCAACATGAGCTGCGAGATGGAGCAACTGATGTTCATCACAAGTGTCCGGATGAACAGCCTCAACAGCAAACTGGCCATGCGTGAGAGTGCCCGTCTTATCGAAGACAACGGTATCGACCTTGGCGAGGACATCCATATAATTGGCACCCTTGATGAGGATACCTTTGCGCGAGGCACCGCCTATGCCCCCAAAGAAGGTAAGGGGCACGCTGATGACGAGGGCACAGGGACAAGATACCACTAAGAACATCAGGGCGCGATATAACCACGTGGCGAAACTGCCGCCAAAAAGTGTGGGGATGATAGCCAAGGCGAGGGCCAGGAACACCACGATAGGCGTATAGATACGGGCAAAGCGGGTGATGAAGGTCTCGCTCTGCGACTTACGCTCGCCAGCATTCTCCACCAGACTGATAATCTTCGAGACGGTGCTCTCGCCAAAGGCCTTCGTAGTTCGCACTCGGAGGACACCAGAAAGGTTGACGCAACCAGAGATGACCTCGTCGCCCACATTCACATCGCGAGGCAACGATTCACCTGTCAAGGCAACGGTATTCAAAGCCGACGAACCCTCAATGACTACGCCATCCAAAGGCACCTTCTCACCAGGCTTCACAACGATGATCGAGCCCACAGCAACGTCCTCCGGACTGAGATCTTTTGTTTCCACCACTAATTTCTCTAATTTCACTAATTCTGGCTGTGCGTTATCTGAATTAGTGGAATTCGTGTAATTCGTGGTCGCAATTTCCACGTGGGCGACATCAGGCCTTATATCCATCAGATGGGCGATACTGTCGCGGCTCTTGCCCTCAGCATAACCCTCAAAGAGTTCGCCTATCTGGAAGAAGAGCATCACGAAGACGGCCTCGGGGAACTCCGTTTCTGCCCCCGGCAGGAATCCGATGCACAAAGCGCCAATGGTAGCAATCGACATGAGGAAATGCTCGTTGAAGGCATCGCCCTCCATAATACCCTCCCAGGCCTCACCTAATGTCTCATGCCCTATTAATAAATAAGGTATAAGATAAACCAGCAGCAACTGCCAAGTCGTGAGGTTGAGATTCTTCTCAATCAGCACAGCGCCTATCAGCAACACAACAGTAATGCCGATAAGCCATAGCTGTTTCTTCAAACTATGTTCCTCGTGATGATGTTCGTGCATTCCCGAGCTTTGCTCGCCTACCCGTTGCCTTTCATGAGAGCAACTCTCGCAATGATGTTCATGTTCATGAGAATGTGCCATATCTTTGCATTATTTATTTCTTTTCGGCTGCAAAGATACGGCACATTTTCTGCAACTTGGTTGCAAACTACTTATAACACTCGAAAATAGTGTCGACAGTCTGCTTGGGAAGCTTCTTCGTTAAGAGGCTGACAATCCATACCACTGGGAATCCACCCACCATGGCGATAGCACCGCAGTTGATAGGATTGATGGGATTGCCGGCAAGCATATTGATAACCGTGAGGCCTACGCCCCAGATAAAACAAGCCCAGACAGAGGCTGTGGTGACACCACGCCAGTAGAGACCCAGCATAAACGGAGCCAGGAAAGCACCGGCCAGTGCGCCCCAAGAGATACCCATGAGCTGAGCGATGAACGTTGGCGGATTCAGGGCAATGAGCAGCGAGATGACGATGAAGAACATGATCAGCACACGCATCACCACCACCTTACGACGCTCAATCTTTTCAGCCACAATATCGTCGATGGTACCGTCCTCCACCTCACCAGGCAGTGACTTTTTGTCGCGATAGATAAGGTCAAGTGTCATCGTCGAAGAAGACGTCAGTACCAATGAGGCCAGCGTCGACATCGAAGCACTCAGAACGAGCAGCACCACGAGGGCGATGAGCACATCAGGCAACGTAACAAGCATGGCAGGCACGATGGAGTCGAAGGCAATCTTGCCCGTTGCCTCATTGATCACAGGGTCATACAGACGTCCGAAGCCACCGAGGAAATAACAACCACCTGCCACGATGAAGGCGAAGATGGTAGAAATAACAGTACCACGCTTGATGGCGCTCTCGTCGGTAATCGAGTAGAACTTACCCACCATTTGTGGCAAGCCCATCGTACCTAGCGACGTCAGAATAACCACACCCAGCAGTCCCCACGGATCAGGTCCGAACCACGAGGCGAAACCACCATTCACATTGGGGTCTGCATCGGAGGGGATGACTGCAAGCTTGTCGATAGCAGCCGTCAGACCACCCTGAGCATTCAGCACAGCCAGAATCACTGCCACAATACCAAAGAGCATGATGATACCCTGAATGAAGTCGTTCATAGCCGTTGCCTTGTAACCGCCGATGATGACATAGACAGCCGTAAGGATGGACATGATGATGACACAATACTCATAAGGAATATCAAAACCCATCTCAAAGAGACGAGAGATACCACTGTAGACACCTGCGGTATAGGGAATCAGGAATACGAAGGCGATGACAGAGGCTGTGACACGCAAGCCCTGGTCGCTGAAACGGGTTCCGAAGAAATCAGGCATTGTGCGCGACTCGATATGCTGCGTCATCAGTTTGGTGCGACGACCCAGGATGATCCACGCCAAGAGCGAGCCGATGATGGCATTGCCGATACCAATCCAGGCACTCGACATACCGTATTTCCATCCGAACTGTCCGGCATAGCCCACGAAGACCACAGCCGAGAAATAAGAGGTACCGAAGGCGAAGGCCGTGAGCCAGGGACCTACGGCACGACCACCTAATACAAAACCGTCAACACTTCTGGCCTGCTTGCGAGAGTACACACCCACGCCAACCATCACGACCAGGAAAATTACCGTTAGTAAAATTTTTATTAACATGATATTGTTTTTTAAAACCACGAATTTCACGAATTACACTAATTTTAGCTGCGCGCTAAAACTAATTCGTTAAATTCGTGTAATTCGTGGTCGTTAATTATTCTTGTTTAAAATGCAACTTGGACTTGAGCCTGAAGCCAGTCATAATCCTTTGAACTGATATTCTCACCACAAAGACAGCGGGTGTACTGCAACTGCACACGGCACTTCTTATAGAACCAATATTGCAGGCCAAGGGTGAGATTGGTCTGGTCCCACCCATCTACGGATGTATTACGATCGAAGGTCTCGCCAGAAGCAACGAGGTCGAGGGCACCAGCCACAGGGATGCAAGTGGTGACATAACCACCACGAGAGCCTACCTCACCATCCTCACCGCCGAGCCACTCTGCACGGATGCTGGCAGGACGAGCCTCCTTGTACTGACCAGGAGAATAGGCTACGGTCTTGTATTCCGCACCCACACTGTAGCGGTTGCGCTTATAGTTGTCGCCAACCTGAATATCCGGGTTCCATGCAGCCTTACCCACAGCATTACCAGTGCCGAGATAGCCAGAGCCCACGATGCGGAGACCGTCGAACGGCTTCACTTCGAGTTTGGCGATAAAGTCTTTCTGATTGTTATTGTCCTTACGGTTGATACCCTGTCCGCTCATCAGAGCGAGGTCATAGTGCAGGAAGCCCTTGAACAGGTCGCCGTAGACATTAACACCCATGTCACGGCCATAGTTCACGCCATTCAGGGGATCAGGTCCTTCGCCTGCCAGATAGAGCACGGCCTGCGAATAGACATCGATCAATTCAAGTTGTGTTGGTGACATCGGATTCTCCATCGTGTAGGAGTGCTTGAACTGTCCGATGCGGACGGTCAAGGACTTGTCGTTGGAAATTCTGTAGTCGGTGTAATACTCCTGAACCACGCTGGAGAAATCGTGCATAAACATAAATGACCAGCGGTCAGTGATGCGGGCCTTGGCCCAGAGCAGTGTGCGTTTAAGGTTGTAACTGTTGGTTGCCTTGTCGTTAGGATTCTGATAACTCCAGCCTCCCTGTGCGTATCCGTTCAATGTGATACGACTTGTGAAGTCTTTCATCCAGTCTGTTTCAGAACTCTTCTGTTGCCCCATAGCGGCCACACTGCTGAACACTGCCAGAGCTACTGCCAGCGTCCGATACATAAAACTTTGTTTTCTCATTTTGTCATTTGTTTGAAGTTGAAATGTTAAGTTTATGCGGATGCAAAATTACAACATTTCTTTCAAACAAACGACAAAAAGACAGAAAAACTTTAAATAAAGTTACAATTCGTCAGCAAAGACGATACAAATCAGATGTTTGGCGTATCCCAGGTCTTTGTCTTGGTACACTTGACGTTCTGCGTCAGCTTGCCAATTTTCAGCACGAAATCACCCTCTTCGAGTGTCCACTTGCCTTCAGCATTGACGAAGGCGAGGTTCTTGGCTGGGAGCTGGAAGGTAACAGTCTTTGTCTCACCTGGCGTCAGTTCAATCTTCGTAAAGTCACGCAGACGCTTGTTGTCTGGCACAATCGAGGCCACGAGGTCACTGCTAAACAGCAGCACAGCCTCCTTGCCAGCACGACTACCCGTATTCTTCACGTCGACACTCACCGTCAGGATATCGTCAGCGGTAAAGGAAGTCTTGTCAACCTTCAGGTTGGCATAGTCGAAGGTGGTATAGCTCAGGCCATAGCCGAAGGGCCACTGCAAGGAAACCTTTGCATCATAGTTGTAGGCACCAGCCATCGTACCCACTTCCTCACTCACCTTATAATCGTATGTATTAAGCGAGTTGATTTCTTTGGGATAAGTATATGGCATCTTACCAGAGAAATTGGTATCACCAGCCAGGAGATTGGCGAGTGCATCGGCTCCGTAGTTGCCAGGAATCAGGATATCCACTACAGCCTTGGCCAACGGTTCGATATCAGCAATCAAGCGCGGACGGCCTTCATTGAGCACGAGAATGATGGGTTTGCCTGTCTTGGCCAATTCCTTCACGAGGTTACGCTGGTTCTCAGAGAGCCAGAGGTCGGTCAGGTTACCAGGTGTCTCTGTATAGGAGTTCTCGCCAATGGCAGCGATGATCACATCCGCATTGGCAGCAGCAGCCACGGCCTTGTCGATTTCTGGCGCATTCTCTGCGTAGTAGGCACCATCCTCGTTATAGGTCACGCCCTGCTCGATGATGATATTCTGCTTACCATATTTATTACATAGAGCCTCATAGATGGTGTTGTATTTCTCTGAGAGGTGTTCAGCCTTCGAACCCTGCCAGGTATAGCTCCAGCCACCGTGCAGGCAACGCATCTGGTTGGCATTGGGACCAGTCAACAGAATCTTCTTACCCTTCGCCAACGGCAGGATATTACCTTCATTCTTAAGGAGAACCATTGATTCCTCAGCAGCTTTGAGGGAAGCAGTAGCAAACTCAGCAGAACCGAACTTCTCGTAGCCCTTGCCACCTGTGTTTGGTTTCTCAAAAAGTCCCAGACGATACTTGGCACGCAGGATACGACGCACGGCATCGTCGATACGCGACATCTTTACCTTACCCTCATTCACGAGTTCCTTCAGCAGGATGCAGAACTCCACGCTATAGGGATCCATCGACATATCGATACCTGCATTGATGGCGATACGGATAGCATCTTTCTTGTCCTTCGCCACATGTTCGCGAGAGAATAGGTTGTTGATATCTGCCCAGTCAGTTACGAGGAAACCATCCCACTGCAGATCCTCCTTCAGCCACTTCGTCAGATACTCATAGCTGGCATGAACGGGTACACCGTTGATTGAGGCAGAGTTCACCATCATGGTCAATGTACCAGCGAGGGCAGCCTGCTTGAAAGGCTCAAAATATTTCTCACGGATCATCTGCGGAGACAGGTAGGCAGGTGTACGGTCCTTACCTGACCAGGGGGCTCCGTAGGCGAAATAGTGCTTGGTACTGGTACCTACGTGATACTGGTCGATGTGGTTATTGTCATCACCCTGATAACCCTTGATTTCAGCCACCACCATCTTCGAGTTGACGATGGCATCCTCGCCAAAGCTCTCCCATACACGAGGCCAACGGGGATCGCGACTCAGATCCACCACAGGGTTATACACCCACGGACAGTTAGAGGCACGACTTTCGTATGCAGTAATTTCTGCACCAATACGCGCCAGTTCGGTATTGAACGTAGCACCCAGGTTGATGGGCTGTGGGAAGAGCGTGCCACCCTGGGTATAGGTCACGCCGTGGTTATGGTCGAGGCCATAGATATCAGGAATGCCCAGATACTTCATCGACTTCTCCTGAATCATACGGATCCACTCCAGCCACTGGTCTACGCGTGCAGCACTTGAGCCAGGAGCATTCAGGATAGAGCCCACCTTCCATTTCGAGATCAGCGTATCGAGCATCGTCTCATTAATCTTCCATAGACGCCTCGTATCACCCTGATAGATGTCGATTGGGAAAGCGCCAAACTGGTCGATAATCTGCTGATCAGACTTCTTCAGTATCGCTTCCACCTCTTCTTTCGACCTACCATACTGCTGCATCACACTGCGCACCTTCTCACGATCCACCTTTGCATTCTCTACCGTCATCTTGCCCATCACGTCGAGATTCAGTTCGAGCATCTGGCCGATCTTCTCGTCGAGCGACATCTTGGCGAGGGTCTTCTCTACTTTTGCCTCCAGAGCTTCATCACGGGGAATAGCCGGTTTCTGCTGTGCCATCACACTCATCGTGGCACAAACCATTACCATTGAAATCAATACTTTTTTCATTGTCCAATTTGTTGTTAGTTATCTTCTTGGGCACAAAGATACGAATAAGTGAGCAGAAAACCAAAAAAAATTGGAGTTTTCTTGTAATCGTAAAGCACTTACTAAAGAAGTGACGCAGAAACGTGAGTCACCAGTTCCCTGGGAAGTGTGATGATTTTAAGGCGTTCATACCAGATGCGGCTAGAACCCACAATATGCTTCTGGGTATGACTGCTGATGATGTAATAGCTGGCTGTATATTCGTCCATCATGTCAAGAAATACCTTCTTGATACGCGAACATTTCTCGTGGATGGCATTATCCAACGGATTCACCAGATGGTCCACACCTTCGATGATCTTTTCCTTATCCATCATCTTCGCAGTAGCCATATAGTAGCGTGTCAGTTCCTCACGATAATCCGCCAGCCGTTTGAACTCAATCCCCTCAGGATGCGCCAGAAACAGCAGATACACCGCTTTATGCACAGGTTGCAACTCCACCTCCTGATGATAATCCTCAAGAATAAAACGATAGTCCTTCGTAATCAGCAGCCTGCTCAACTTACCCTTTGCAGCCTCTATCCGCAGTTCTTCCAGCAAAGGCACACCAACAGCATGCAGCAGCAAGTCGTTTCGTCCTGCTATCTGCAATTGCCCTATCAGACGCCTGATCTCTCTGGCAATCTCCTCTGGTGAATGCTGCTGGTCGTTCATTCTGTCACATCCTTCATCAAATCATTGAGCCACTTTCTCCACTTGCTCACCATCGTAGGCGCAATCGGAGCCTCGTCATCAGTGTTCCACACGTCTTCGTCTGATGTGGTATCTGAGTCCGTCTCTGTTGTGGTGGATTCACAATCCCCTTCAGGCACAGCAGGCTCAGGCTTTTCAGCAGGCTCCACCTCTGGTGCTGGCTCCACCTCGAACTCCAGTTCCGCTTGTGTAATCACCTCACCCACCTTTTTCTTTTTGGCAGGCTTATAGAGTCTATTAATCAGATCCTCATAAAAATCATCATCATCACGATGCACGTTTTCCTGCACCTCCTTACGGATATCATCTTCCAACCCCGTTGCCAGAATGGTTACCTTCGCATCTTCTCCTAAGGAATTGTCTG